>Ga0180217_1001429_pt1 | contig 26286 bp, 23 predicted proteins | sample eDN3rd37CBELigOP_FD_128521 | JGI IMG/M metagenome (GOLD analysis project Ga0180217, IMG submission 128521) | Enriched Organic Plus compost microbial communities from Emeryville, California, USA - eDNA 3rd pass 37_C BE-Lig OP (version 2) (version 2) ... | reverse complement strand
TGAAAAGTCTGCAAGTTCGTTACGAAACTTTGCGTTATTCATCTTAATTGAACCGCCGTATACGGAACCGTACGTACGGTGGTGTGAGAGGTCGGGAGTTAATCACTCCCTCCTACTCGATTACTCCCCCTTTTCTCTTAAAAAGGCATATGATAGAAAAAATAAAATCATAGGTGAAATTATGACTACTTCAAAAGCGAAGAAAAAATAGATTGAAACAGTTTAGAGAAAATAGTAAAGATGTAACACTACATCGCATTCAATTCGATTTTAGTACATAGTACACATAAAAGAGTGACAAAAACGAAACATGAATCTTTACAAAATCAATTTAAAAAACATAAAAGGTATGTCCAAAATCATCATAAAGATGGCTATGGAGATACCTTTATTAGCTCTTAAATTTAGTTAATACAACGATTGTGAAGAGAATAAACGCAGATCCAATCCAATCGATCCAACCAAATGCCACATCTAAAAAAAGTACAGAAGTGAATGCAGCTGATAAGGGTTCTGCACACGCTAGGAGACTTGTCTCAGAGGCTGTTAAGTATTTTAAACTCTCTAAATAACAATAAAATGCTAAGACTGTCCCACAAACGACGACAAATAAAAATGCAAAGTTCGTGGAGAAATACCATTCTCCTTCAAATCGCCAAGGTGGTGCAACAAAACTAAAAATTATCCCTCCAATAATCATAGCCCAACCTACTATGATGGTAGAACCCCATCTCTTTAGAAGTTCTATAGGTTGAATTGTATAGAATGCAAGGCCAAATGCTGATAAAATCCCCCACAAGAAACCTAGTTTGGAGATTGATAACGTTTGAATATTACCATTAGTGACAAGCAAAAATGTACCAACTAATGCGAAAATAATTGCTAGTAATTCTTTCTTTGTTGGGAACCTTTTGGCTTTTAATATAAAATAGCCTGTTACGATTGCTGGACCAATATATTGTAGAATCGTTGCGGTAGCTGCATTGCCATGTTGAATCGCAGCTAAATATGTATATTGAACCCCAATCATCCCAATAACTCCAAAAATAATAATCCCGAAAATATCGGATTTATGTCGCCAAACTTCAAATATCCGGGTTCCATGCTGTTTGAAAGCAATTGCAGTAAGTAATACACCTGCGAGAAGTAGTCTTACTGAAGTTAACCATTCTGCACTAATCTGTAATTCATGGAAAAGATATTGAGAAACAGTTCCAGAAATACCCCAGAAAAAGGCTGCGGTCAATACTAGAATGACTCCCTTTGTTTTGCCTTTTAAACCCATATAAGACCTCCTCTAAAAACCAAAAACAACTTTATCTTATTCGTAATCACGCCTAAAATCAATATCGATTCAATTCAATATTTTCTAATGAGTACAAGCTAAGACAACGGAGAAAAACGTTAAAATAAGTAGACAAAAGGCATTCACGATTATCAAAATCATGAATGCCCCATTCATTAATTATTTTCTTGATTTGTTTGAATCACTTTTACATATAATAATTCGCCATCGTTTGATACATCTATCTTTAATGATCCATTAGAATAGCGATCCGCTTTTGATAAAGATTTCACTGCAATCGTTTCTTGTATATTATTCTCTGTTTCCAAAATGACAGAATCACTAGATTGAACAACCTTTACATCAAAAATACGATGTGGATTTGATTTTAATTCTTTTAAGACCACAACGCCTCGTTTAGCTCTGGAGCTTTTTTCAACTTCTGAAACATTCATTCGTTTGACTGCACCACGGTGAGTAACAATAATGACTTCTTCATGATCGCCCGTATTTAAAAGATTAACTGCTGATAGCACATCCCCATCTTTTAGGTTAATCCCTTTAACACCGCCTGTTTTAACACCCGTAACTGGGATTTCCTCGATATCGAATCGAAGACAATAACTTAGATGAGTGGTTAGCATGATTTGTGATTCTGAAGTTACTAGACTTGCGTAAATCATTTCATCTTGCCCTTTAAGATTCATTGTCTTAATAGGTTTAGAATATCGAGTAACTGAATAATCTGCTAAAGCGGAACGTTTAATTTGTCCTTCTTTTGTTGCTGTAAGAACATGAACATCTTCTTGATCGAATTTCTCAATACCTATAACCTCAATAATCTCCTCATCTTGATCAATTGGAACAATACTTGAGATATGCTGACCAAGATCCTTCCAACGAATATCTGGTAATTCATGAACCGGTTGATAAATATAATTACCTTTTGTTGTAAATAGTAGTAGGTGATGTTGAGTATTTAGTGTTTTTTCGAATAAAAGATAGTCAGAATCTTTCATGGCAAAGTCTTGACCGTTGGATGCTGAATGGGAACGTGTACTTGTACGTTTCACATAACCGTCTTTCGTAACCGTTACAACAACTTCTTCACTTGGTACAAGTACATCAAGAGTTAACTTAATCTCCTCAATCTCAGCTTGTATTGTTGATCGACGCTCTTCAGCAAATTTAGCTCGAATTTCAGCCAACTCTGATTTAATCACTTTAATCAATTGTTTTTCATTCCCTAAAATATTGTTTAGATTTGCAATTGATTTTTCAAGCTCTTCTTGCTCAGCACGGAGATCTGTAATATCCGTATTTGTTAGACGATACAGTTGTAAGCTTACGATTGCTTCGGATTGAGTTTCAGTAAAACCGAATTGAGCCTCTAAATTAGATTTAGCATCTCGTTTATCCTTTGAAGAGCGAATAGTTGCAATGACTTCATCTAAAATTGATATTGCTTTGATTAGGCCTTCCACAATATGTAAACGATCATTCGCCTTATTTAAATCAAATCGAGAACGCTTTGTTACTACATCTTTTTGATGTGCAATATATGAATCCAGCATTAAAGGCAATGTCATCATCGTTGGACGACGATTATGGATTGCAATCATATTAAAATTGTAATTGACTTGTAGTTCTGTCGTTTTATAAAGATAGTTTAATATACCAACAGCTTGCACATCTTTCTTTAATTCAATTACAATTCGTAGCCCTGTTCGATCCGATTCATCTCGAATTTCTGCAATTCCTTCTAAACGCTTATCGACTCTTTGCTCATCGATTTTTTTTACTAAGTTGGCTTTATTTACTTCATAAGGTAATTCTGTAATAATAATTTGTTCTTTTCCACCTTTTACTGACTCGATGGAAGTTCTTGAACGGACGATTATTTTCCCTCTACCTGTTTCATAAGCTTTTTTAATGCCCTCAGCACCTTGAATGATACCACCAGTTGGAAAATCAGGTCCTTTTATAACCTTTAATAAATCGTCTACTGTACATTTTGGATTATCTAATCGCATAAGCACAGCATCAAGTGCTTCACTTAAGTTATGTGGTGGTATATCTGTCGCATAACCTGCAGAAATACCTGTAGATCCGTTTACAAGTAAGTTAGGAAATCTTGAAGGTAACACTGTTGGTTCAAGATCCTGATCATCAAAGTTCGGAACAAAGTCTACCGTATTTTTATTGATATCACGTAGCATTTCTGCAGCAATAGATGATAATCGTGCTTCCGTATAACGCATTGCTGCAGGTGGATCTCCATCGACAGAACCATTGTTTCCGTGCATTTCAATTACCATATGTCGCATTTTCCAATCTTGACTTAAACGGACCATTGCTTCATACACAGAAGAATCACCATGAGGATGGAAGTTACCGATAACGTTACCTACTGTTTTAGCAGATTTACGGAAAGGTTTATCACTAGTATTTCCTTCGTTAAACATCGCATATAAAATTCTTCGTTGAACAGGTTTTAACCCATCACGGGCATCAGGTAATGCGCGGTCTTGAATAATGTACTTACTATAACGACCGAACCGATCGCCCATAACTTCTTCTAATGGTAATTCTTGAAATCGTTCGGGTGTCGTCATACTTCTAAATCCTCCTCATGTTGGATGAAATCGCTATCTAAAATATTCAAATCATCCTCCATACCAAAATCTACATTTGATTCAATCCATTTTCGTCTTGGTTCGACTTTATCGCCCATTAGTGTTGTTACACGACGCTCTGCACGGGCACCATCCTCGATAGTTACTCGAATTAACGTTCTAGTTTCAGGGTTCATTGTCGTATCCCAAAGTTGATCGGCATTCATCTCACCTAATCCTTTATATCGTTGAAGCATATAGCCTTTACCAACTTTTTGGATTGCAGCTTGTAATTCTTTTTCTGTCCAAGCATACTCAATCACTTCTTTTTTCCCTATCCCTTTAGAAACCTTATAAAGTGGAGGTAATGCAATATAAACCTTACCTGCATCAATTAATGGTCTCATATATTTATAGAAGAAAGTTAATAATAATACTTGGATATGAGCACCGTCTGTATCAGCATCGGTCATTATGATTACTTTATTGTAAGCAGAATCTTCTACATTAAAATCTGCTCCAACACCTGCTCCAATCGTATGAATGATGGTTGATATCTCTTCATTTTTCATAATATCAGAAAGTTTAGCTTTTTCGGTATTAATAACTTTTCCGCGCAAAGGTAATATCGCTTGGAAAGTACGATCACGTCCTTGCTTCGCAGAACCACCAGCGGAATCCCCCTCTACAAGGTATAACTCGTTTCTCGCTGCATTTTTTGACTGAGCTGGAGTTAGCTTACCAGAAAGTAGTGTACTGGACTTTTTCTTTTTACCACTACGAGCATCCTCTCTTGCTTTTCGAGCAGCTTCTCGCGCTTGCTGTGCACGTATAGCTTTACGAACAAGGGATGCAGATAACTCAGCATTTTCTTCTAAGACATACAACATTTCCTCTTGCACAACGCCTTCAACTGCTGCACGGGCTTCAGTTGTTCCAAGTTTACTCTTCGTTTGACCTTCAAATTGTAAAAGGTGCTCTGGAATACGGACTGATACAATGGCAGATAGACCTTCTCGAATATCTGTTCCCTCTAAGTTTTTATCTTTTTCTTTTAAAAGTCCAACTTTACGTGCGTATTCATTAAATACTTTTGTCATGGCTGATTTTGCACCAGTTTCATGCGTTCCACCATCACGAGTACGAACATTATTGACAAAGGAAAGAATGGTTTCTGAATACCCATCATTAAATTGAAAAGCAAATTCAACCTCTATACCTTCTTGAGATCCTTCAACATACTTAACTGGGTGAAGAACATCTTTTTCTTCATTTAAATATGTGACAAATGCTTCAATTCCGTTTTCATAATGAAAAACATCCTGCTGTCCTTCACCGCGCTCATCAATAAGTTCAATTTTTAACCCTTTTAATAAAAAGGCAGATTCACGTAAACGTTCTGCTAAAATATCGTAATTAAATTTTGTAACTGAGAAAATATCTTTGTCTGGTAAGAAGAGAACGTTTGTTCCTGTTTCCTTTGTTTTACCAATAACTTCAAGAGTTGTAACCGGTTTCCCACCATGTTCAAAACGTTGGCGGAAAATTTGTCCATCACGATAGATGGTAACTTCTAAAAATTTAGAAAGTGCATTCACAACAGATGAACCTACACCATGTAAACCACCACTTGTTTTATATCCACCTTGACCAAATTTACCTCCTGCATGAAGAATGGTAAAAATGACTTCTGGTGTTGGTTTTCCCATTTTATGCATCCCAGTTGGCATTCCTCGGCCATAATCTCGAACACTTATAGAACCGTCTTCATGAATTTTTACGATGATATGTGATCCAAATCCACCAAGAGCTTCATCCACTGCATTATCTACTATTTCATATACTAAGTGGTGAAGACCTCGACTGTCTGTGGAGCCAATATACATTCCTGGTCGCTTACGAACCGCTTCTAATCCTTCTAATACTTGAATGGCATCGTCATCATATGCGATCCCTGGCTGATTTATTGCCAAATCAAATCCCCCTCCAAAAAATCCAAACATCCGTTCTGTTTCTATATTCATCCTACTGATTATAGTAATTTCTGTCAACATTGCTTTAACCAGAAATAAGCTTTCTTATTGTATCAAACTCAAGTCACTCAGCACAAATAGAAGTTTCGCTAAGGTAGTAACCAGTCGATTTCCGACAATTTAGAGTTTGTGGTACAAATAACAATTACAGTGTAAAGATTTTAGTGTGCCTATAGTTAATAATAACTGTAAATTTAAAAACATTATTGTACATTTATTCACGATAATTTTTACTTTTTCCTTCAACTTCATTCATATTCTTAAAAAAAACTTTGATATGGTATAGTTAACCTAGAACTTTAGTTCGTTTTTGTTGCAGTTAGTTTAATAGTTGATTCTCAAAATAGAAATACCTCTACCTCAAATGGTGAAAAAGGTGGTATATTGTTATTGCAACTATTCGTACCAACTATTTTAATTTTTTGAAAGGAACATTTTATGGTTAATGTAATTATTCTTGTATGTGCTTATTTACTTGGGTCAATTCCATCTGGCCTTTGGATAGGTAAAATCTTTTATAAAACGGATATTCGAGAGCATGGTAGTGGAAATTTAGGTGGGACAAACTCCTTTCGTGTTTTAGGAAAAAAACCCGGCCTTGCTGTTACACTGATTGATATACTAAAAGGGACAGCGGCTACCTTACTACCACTTATCTCATTTTTTGCTGATACATCTATTCATCCACTTATTTTAGGAGCAGTGGCAGTTGTTGGACATATGTTCCCAATTTTTGCTGGGTTCCGTGGAGGAAAGGCTGTAGCAACATCTGGTGGTGTCGTATTAGGCTATGCTTGGCCACTCTTTATCATTTTAATCATTGGATTCTTTATCTCCTTAAAATTAACGAAAATTGTTAGCTTATCATCTATGATTGTTTCGGTTGTAGCCTTGATATATAGTATTATTTATGTGTTTATAACAGGAGATTATGCTTTGCTGATTTTAATTGCTATACTAGCATCCTTTATTTTCTACCGTCACCGTGCAAATCTTAAACGAATTAAGGATGGAACTGAACCTAAAGTAAAATGGTTATAAAAATGTCTTTTTTGAAGGGATGTTTACGGGGTGAATATAAAAGTTACAAAGGAAGCATTACGTTGGTTTAAAGAAGAAATGGAAGTAACTTCGGGTGATTCGATTCGATTTTATGCCCGATACGGTGGTTCTTCCCCATTTCACCAAGGTTTTTCACTTGGTATGAATCGAGAAACGCCTCATGATGTAGGTGTAAATGAAATAATTGAAGGTATTTACTTTTATATCGAAAAAGATGACCTTTGGTTTTTCAACGAGCATAATCTATTAGTTGATGTAAATGTAACTACTGAAGAACTAAAATATGACTACATAGCTCAATAGTAAAAGTGAGAAGTAATACAAGATTACTTCTCGCTTTTTATTTTGGTAGTTATTTATATACACTTATTTGCATCCACCTTGGTTTGAAATGCTAAGCTTCATTCTTTGCACGTAACTTCCAAATACTATACACCATTTGTAGACAAGCTAGAACAGTTAAACCCGTAAGAATATACCAACCAACCATAATATAAGGCATTAACGCATTAGTAACGGTCGCACTTGTTAAATAATCTCTAAACTGGACAATAAGTAATACCCCTATGATAATGACTAAAATTGAAATTACGATACCCATACTTAGTTTACTTCTTGTTTTGCCACTTTCCGCATTATATTGATTTGCCCACCCATCTTTTTTATTGGCTGATAGTTTTTCTACCCAGACTTGGAAGAATGTTATTAGATTGGCCCATAAATATAATTCTGGACTGAAGAGTAAGCCCGCTAATACAATGTCGATGGTTCGAACCATTGGGGTTTTGATTGCAAGTAGTATATTTAAAATGGAAGCTAATACTATAGGTATGATCCAAATCCAAGACCATTGGAATTGATCGATAGCAGGATACGACTAATAGAGAGATAAATAATACTCTGACCAGGAAGTCCTGGAATAACTTTAATTGCATACGCCATAGTTTTGCATTGTGCCTAGATTTTACATTGATATCTTTACTTGTTAATAAATGAACTGTACCAGACTGCCATTTATTCCGCTGTTGACGAAAAGTGTGATAGGATTTCATCGAATCTACAAAGCATCTTGCTTTAGGACTAATTAACGTCTTCCAGCCATTATTTTGAAGCTGCCATGTTAACAGCATATCTTCCACATCACTATCGTTTTGCCATGGTCCATCTAATTTATTACTTTCAACTATATTTTGGAGGGCTTCTGGACGAAATAACGTAGCCTGTCCACCGAGTACATAAGTACTGCCTCCACGGTATTGAAGGTCTAACAGCCAAGCCGCCATATCTTGCTTTTGTTGATGTGTCCACCACCGAGTAATAGGACCACCATATCTTCCTGATGAAACTAATTCTTCAAAGTTTACGGCATCCTTTGGAATGGTATTTTTCTTTCTTGGCATACGCATTGTATATTTGGCCATCACGCCACCAATATTACGTGCACTCATTAATCCTTCCCATAAATGTAACAGTGCGTTCGGGGCTAAACGACTATCAGCATCCATTCCTAAAATTGCTTTAATAGAATCTTTATATAACTCTTGATAAGGTGATAAACTTTTAAAATATATATCTAAAGAATCTCCATAAATGGTCTTCCAAGCAGTATTTAAGGCACCTACTTTACGCTGTTTATTATTTTTAGTAATCAATACATTTAGATGGAGATTTAAATCCATTCCAGCTTCATTCGCTTTTTCGACAGTATTATCTGTGCAATTATCAGCTATCACAAATACATCCATTTCGACATCATAGGGTAATTCTTGATCTGCTAGACCTTCTAGACAATCTCGAATTGCTTTTTCTTCGTTATGTGCAGGGATAAAAACGACTATTCTTGGTTTCATATAGGAGTTCTTAACACCTTTTATAGTCGCAAAATTACTAGAATCGTTTACAATGCTATGCTGTTCTGGATTATTATCATCGTCTAGCAGATGTGTTTTGCTATTCATATTGACCTCCTGGTGTTAATTAATAAAGAATCCACCGAATTTGCAGCAAAACAACATAGTATTTCAAACCGTTTATCGTAACTTAAATATGCAAAAAATAATAAGTATTTTCTTTATCCTATTGCTCAGTACCTATTAATATGACAAATTTCTGTTCTAAAAATCAACAATTCTTCATATGGTAATAATTAATATTGATGGAAAAAATAGTAAATCTTTTAACAAAAGTGAATAAAGGTTTATGTATTTGTCATGTTGAATTATTATTTTAGAAGAGAATTGACTTTAAGAGAGGAATCTTTATGGAATATTATAAGCAACTAAGAAAGTACGTTGGACATGACCCTTTAATATTACCAGGTTCGACAGTTATTATTGTAAATGAAAAGAAGGAAATTCTTTTACAACAACGTCCATGTGGAAACTGGGGACTCCCTGGAGGTTTGATGGACTTGGGGGAAAGTTTTGAGGAAGTGGCTCGTCGGGAAGTTTTAGAAGAAACAGGCTTAGTGATTGAAGACTTAGAATTGCTCGGGGTCTTTTCAGGAAAAGATTACTTCTGCAAAGTAGCAAATGGAGATGAATTTTACTCAGTCACTGCAGTATTTCTTTCAAAAGCTGTTAGTGGAGTATTAACAATGAATGATGAATCAATAGCATTAGAGTATTATTCCCCTCTCCATCTGCCTGAAAATACAAAACCCGAGTATCGCGGCTTTATTGAGCCCTATATTAATTTAATTATAAGTTAACTAAATGAATAAAACGAGTTGGCCTCTAATGGCTCAACTCGTTTTATTGTATTGAATACTATTGATAAAGTTTTTGTTAGAGACAGTTTCTCTATTCATTAGCCTCTAATCGTGCTTTCAAAGCTAATCTCATTTGAGATGCAGCTGCAATAGCAGTCGCGTCATTCTTTATGTCACCAGGTTTACTTGCTTTTCCTATTAAATAACTTTCAAAAGGCATCTTAAAGAAATCACAAATGTACTGAAACTGTTGTATCATCGGAAGTGCCTTAATAGAAGGTCTATCCCCTCCAACTGCAACTACATAGACGCTTTTCTTTGCTAAGTCTTCTCTGAAGTTTGGATAATTCTTATCACGTAAAGTTTGAGACCACCGATCAATAAACAGCTTCATGGTTCCACTCATGCTATACCAATAAATAGGTGTCGCAAAAATTAGTATGTCATGCTGTAAAACCTTATCTAATATAGCATTGTAATCATCAGAAACCTCTTGGAAACCAGACTCTGAGTGTCGTTCATCCTTAATGGGTAAAATGTTGTACTCTCGAAGATGGATTTTTTCAACAGATAATCCCTCGATAACCTGCTCTGTTAACCATTCCGTATTACCCTCTTCTCGGGTACTTCCATAAATCACTGCAATTGACATGCATCACTTCGCTCCTTTTCTAGTATCATATTCATTTTTCACAAACGTAAGAACTGCTTTAAGGTAATAGCGTTAAGCCAATAATCACTGTATAAAAAACAGTAGCATGTCAATCATGAAAAGTGAACTAAAAGGGTTTAGTTCAAAACTTAGTAAGGGGTTTTTACATGGAATTTAAAAAGATTGTTGTAGCAGGTAGTGGTGTATTAGGAAGTCAAATTGCATTTCAAACCGCCTTTAAAGGATATGATGTAGCGGTCTATGATATTAATGATGAGGCAATTGATAGCGGTAAAAACCGATTAATGAATCTTAAAGTTCGTTATCAACAAGATTTGGGGGCAACTGAGGAAGAAGTGAATCTAGCTTATAACCGTATGTCTTTTCATAAAGATCTCGGTGAAGCTGTTTTAGATGCAGATTTTGTGATAGAAGCTGTGCCTGAAGTGGAGGAGATTAAAAAGGCTTTTTATCAACAATTGCGTCAAGTAGCACCTGAAAAGACTATTTTCGCAACCAATTCATCCACAATGATACCGAGTCAATTTGCAGAAGTAACAGGAAGACCTCATAAATTTTTAGCATTACATTTTGCCAATGAAATATGGCTAAATAATACAGCTGAAATTATGAAACATCCCAATACAGAAAAGGAAGTTTTTAACGCTATCATTGAGTTTGCCAAGTCTATTGGCATGTTTGCCTTACCGATCCAAAGAGAACAACCGGGATATATCTTAAACTCTTTACTAGTTCCTTTTTTAGAAGCTGCTCAAATGCTATTAGTAAAAAAAATTGCGGATGTAGAAACCATTGATAAAACTTGGATGATTGCAACTGGTGCTCCAAAAGGACCATTTGCCATTTTGGACATCGTCGGTATTAACACAGCATATAATATCGCCAATTCAAAAGCAGAAGCTGGTAACGAAGAATTTAAAAAATTAGCTAATGTGTTGAAATCGGAATATATAGATAAAGGAAAATTAGGAACAGGGACGAAACAGGGATTCTATTCGTATCCTAACCCAAGTTACCTTGAACCAGGTTTTTTAGAATCATAATGAATTAGACTCACATAATAACTCCAACAAGATTATAAATGAGGCGACATTTAATTTTGGAAATGTCGCCTCATTTACTAACTAAGCATCTGTAATACTCGGTTATCAATTAAATTCGTATTAATTTTTAAATTTCCAGTATCATGTCCATATTGCCATGCCCAAACATTGGCTTCACATGGCGGACCTGCTGGATTAAATTCAGGAGCTTCAGTTACAGTAGAAACACCTTCATCCGGTGCTGCACTCCATAACACCGCCTGTTTTGCTACTCGATCACTTTGACTTGCTGCCTCGCAATAGCTGTTTGAAAAATCACCTTCTGTTGGATCTACATAAAAACCAGGTTTATAATCCGTGTTGTACATATAATCTACAAACCCTTTAATCCATGCGCTATCAATAGGCAACGCTTTGGCTAAATGTACAAAAATCATTGTTCCCTTTTTAAGCCCTAATCGCTTCGCTTGATACGTGGCATTCATGGCAACTACCTTGGCATGACTTTCACCAATTGCACGTCGAAAATCACTATAAATAGGGAGTAGTTTAATACCATTACTATGAAGAAGTTCAAGTTCTTCTTTTGTGACTCCTTCTGTTACACCTTCCACTCCTGTTAACGATCTTCCCCAAAACTCAGGTTTTCCATATGTCGATAAAATGGAATTATATAACTCTCTTGTTACACTTTTAGAAGAGTCTACACCCCAATGATAACTAACCAATTGCGTACCTCTTTTCAAATAATTTTCCAAAATCTATACAATTCATAAAACCTCACAAGCATTTCTTCTGTTTCTCAGTTTAGAACATATAATAGAACATAATTTACTAAACTTTCCCCAACATGTTTAACTCCATCTATTTATATGAAGTAAGTAAGGAGTGTGTGATAAATGACTAGAGGATGGACAAAAAGAGACATTCATGATTTAACAGGAAAAGTAGCAATCGTAACTGGAGGAAATAGTGGCATTGGCTACGAAACATGTTTAGCATTGGCTGAGAATTATGCAACTGTCATTATGGCGGTGCGTAATATGAACAAAGGGCATGAAGCTGTAGATAAAATAAAGTCCTCATTTCCAAATGCAAATGTACATGTACTAAAATTAGATTTAAGTGATTTGCAAAGTGTAAGAGAGTTTTCACACGACTTCAGAAAAAATTTTAATTCCTTATCTATACTGATTAATAATGCAGGAGTAATGCTGCCTCCAAAGCGCCAAACAGAAGATGGATTTGAAGCACAGTTTGGGATTAACTATCTAGGACACTTTGCCTTAACCGGATTATTATTAGACCTACTAATAAAAACTCCTGATTCGAGGGTAGTATCTCTTGGGAGTATTGCAGCACATCACATAAAACCTGAATTTAAGGAGTTTATTGGAACAAATAAGAAGTTTAAAGCGATGAAGAGCTATGCCCAAAGCAAACTAGCATGTATGTTTTTCGCAAAGGAACTTCAATATCAATTTAGATCCCGCAACATCGATTCAAAAAGCATTGCGTGTCATCCAGGAATTGCCCAAACGTACATTTACGGAAAAGGTTCTAGTAAACTAAAAACTCGATTAACCCGCGCATCATTAAAAGCAATTGGTCAGAGCGCGGAGGTCGCAGCATATCCCATTTTGTATGCTGCAACAGATTATTCTATTCGTGGAGGAGAATATATCGGACCAGACGGAAGAAGGGGTATCAAAGGCTCCCCAATTGAACTCGAAATATTAAACGAACAGTTTGTTGAAAATGTGTCAAATAATCTATGGGTGTTATCAGAAAAACTAACAGGCGTTACCTATAAATTTTGAACGAAATCCCCATTGTACACTGTCAATGGGGATTGTTCTTTTATTATCTCTCATAAACAACTCTTCCAGCAACAACTGTCTTAACCGCTTTTGCTGCTAAAATATCCTCTGACGTACCTACAAATAAATCTCGGTCAAAAATGGAAAAATCCGCATCATAGCCTTGGAGAATTAATCCGCGTATATCCTCTTTTCCTATTGCTTGTGCACTACCATAAGTATAGGCACGAATCGCTTCAAATCTTGTCAACTTCTCATTTGGTAGGTAGCCATTATGCGATTGATTCACTTTTTTACGTTCCACTGCTGCATAAATAGTAGTTAATGGATTGATGTCTTCTATAGGTGCATCAGTACCAGCTGCACACAATATCCCTCTGTTTAAGAGCTTTTTCCATGCATAAGCGTATTCAACTCGTTCTTCACCCAGTCGATCAATTACCCATGGAAAGTCAGATGGTACAAATGCTGGTTGAATATCTACAATGACAGGTAATTTTTTCATCCGATTGATTAAATCTTCATTCAGTACACAGCAATGGATTAAACGATCACGTTTTCCGGTAGTGACGGGATAACGTTCAATAGCATTTATTACTTGTTCTGCCGCTGCATCCCCAATAATGTGAACGGCAATTGCTTCATTATATTTTCGAGCTAATTTTACAAGTTTTATAAGTTCTTCGTCCGTGTGAATCAATAAGCCTCGATTGGTTTCATTATCAGTATAAGGTTTTATTAGTGCCGCGGTAGCTCCACCAAGTGAACCGTCTGCAAATATTTTCATCGCACCAGGTTCAATGAATGGTTCATCGAACGTTAAATTTGCTTCCATCATCTCTTCAAAAACTGTATAGTGCCTTAATAGATGAACACGAAAATGCTGTTTTTCCCCTATTACTCTTTCATAAGCAGTAAGGGGATTTGTATATTTGCCAAAATAACTCATATCTTCACTATGTGCACCGGTTAGACCTTTTGATAACATATCATCAATTGATAAATTTAAAGCCTCTTCTAAATACTTTAAATAGTCTTCCCCTTCACGTGGAATAGCATTTGTCACCATGTTACATGCTTGTTCATATAAAAGACCAGTTAGTTGATTTTTTGCATTTCGTCCGATTTTCCCACCAGCAGGTGATTCACTCTTTTCTGTAATACCACCTGCTTCAAGTGCTGCTGTGTTCCCTAATACAACATGATGACATACACGTGTCAATAAAATCGGCTCTGACCGAATCGAGTCAAGCTCTTGCATTGTTGGAATTCGTTTATCGACAAATTTATTTTCATCCCATCCTTCCCCCAATAGCCACTTATCGGATGGAATGTTTTGAGCAGCCTCATGCACGAGTGCTAACATCTCTTCTGCTGAATGTGCTTTTGATAAATCTAATCGTATCAATTTTTCGCCATGAAATAAGATGTGAAGGTGACTATCAACAAATCCTGGGTACATGACAGCACCCTTTAAATCTATGAGTATATCAGCGGTACTTTTTAATTTTTCAAAGGGTCCAATTTCTATAATTTTACCGTTTTCTACTAATACGGCTTCAACTGTTTCATTTTCTTTTGCCATCGTATAAATTGGACCACCATGCCATAATTCCTTCAATTTAAGTCACCCTTCCAAACGTTACTTAATTTACATTTTATTCAAAATATACATATCCACTTCATTATGCATTTTCATCAAAGATTCCTCAAGCACCAACATGTTAATTTAAACGCTATGATTCACACAAAAAAAGACACTAAAATAGTGTCTCAGACTGTTGACAAACCCTTTCATCCTGCGTTGCTCGTCTCGCTCGTGTGCTCCTGTCGCTAACGCTTTCGTCGCAAATTCAAACTCGCTCATGAAGGTAACTTCTATTCGCGTCTTCGCTCGCCTTCGCGCCTTTGCATCTGCCGCTTCGCTTTCGATGCAGAAAAAATTGGCTGAGAAGCGTTTTTAAGAAAGCCTGGGCAATCTTTATTCTTAAAGAAATACCTAAAAATACGTGTAGACACTAAAATAGTGTCTACACGTCTATGAGTTTTTCGGCTTTTGAAATACCGTGTCACCTACATTAACTCTTTTTTTAGTATTTGCTCATATTCTCTCGAAGTTGTTATTTGAACAGTAATAGACCCTTTTTGATAATAGGTTCTCACTAAAAAAGGAATTCCCAACGTATTTTGAAAGACAAAGTCCAATCCACCGAAGGATACAGTTGCGTCGCGTCCTTTAGGTATGTAACCTACATCTCTAGAATGATTGTGACGCTCTAAAATCTTGACTTGAAGTTTATCGACGGCGTTAAATAATGTGGATGAAGTTTGGCAAATTCCTCCACCAATGCCCATTACCATCTTCCCTTTTATGATTTCAGGGGCCACTTGATACCCTGCAGCAAGATCCCTAGGTCCAACAACGGAATTAAACGAAAACACATCATCGTTACCGACAATTACATTGTTAATGGCTGCTGCAGATAGTTCAATATTTTTACTTCTACCCGAATTATGTGCTTTAAAATAGGTGGTATAAGATGCTAAGACAACTTCTCTTAAATGTGGAACATCCTTCTGACTATAATCACTTTCGGTATATTTTAAAGGAATGATTATGTTGCCCCCTGAGAAGGCATGTTGAATAATTTGTTCCACTAGAAGTTCCTCATGAACAGTAATAAGGGGTCTTCCTTTAATCACTTCGCCATTCTTGCCAATTTTATCAAGAATCATTGGTTTCTTATAACTTATTTTTTTATTTATCCCTTTTGAAAATTCATGAGCCCATTTTTCGAGTTCTTGCTTAAAGTGTAAAATATCAGTAGTTATTTCATAACCAGTAAGAGTAAATACCTGAACTACATCATCTGTAAAGGGGTCAATAATTCTAACAGTACTTTGTGAAATGGATTCATCTTCAAATGTGAAAATGTCCGCGTTCGTATGCGTTAGATTTATCGTTGAAAACAGGATGAAAAGCAACACGATTACTATTTTTTTGAGTATATCTAACACGTTAAACCCAACCTAACTAATATCTTGGTACTTATATCTTGCCCCAATGACATTAAACTATCACAGTAAAAATTTATTCAAATACGCCATTTCGTACTATCTCAACATTCACATCGAAATTTACTTTCATATTCTGGAACAATTCACTCCATTTTTCTTCAGTAAGGTTGGAATCCCGTACCTGTGATCGAAATTGTTCCCCAAATCCATAAATATCCGAATCAACTTCTTGACTATATTTAAGCGTCTTCATCATTTCTTTCTTAATTTTCTCGCTCATCGCTCTCTCTATATCTTCATAGACTTTAGGATCGGTAAGTGAAACTTTGGAGTCAATCTCTAATAATCTGCAGTCCATATTAACAGTTAAATTAAATTCATTTTGTTTAGAGTTAACTACCTTAATCTTTCTTTTTGTTTTAATGGAATCTACAGCAATTTGTAATTGTTCATCTTTGAATTTATTATTATTCAGTGTTTCTCCATCTAAAGTCAGTTCAACAGTACCATTATCCAATTTATTCGTCATGATCATGATATAAAAAATATCATTTGCAGGTAGTTCTCCCACCATTTTTCCTTTTTTGAACAATGCTATCCCATCTAGTTGAATATTTTCGCCCTTTTTTAATAGTATAGGCAATGCAAAATTTCTCACATCCGAATAATCATCCCGTACAATTTCATGTAAAGTTGAAGAGATGGTTTGTTGTTGTTCAATATTGTGATCAATTAAGTTATAAATATGCTGACCCACATCCGTCACATTTTCGTATGGATATGCAAGAAGCGACTGTGCGTCCCCCCTTACAACTGCCAGATAAATACTCGTACTTATTTCATTATTCATCATAAAAGTATGAATTGGATGTTCAATACTTTTCTTCGCTAAATCTTCTCCAAAAAGAACAACTCGTAATTGTCCTGCTGCTATTTGTTTTGCTGTTTTCCTATCGATACTTATACGTGTACCCTTGCTCGTATTTTCAGTTTCAGTTTGAACTTCCACCTTACTCTGGAATTCTGGATTGATTTGTCGAATCACAACAGTAGCTGAAATTTTTTCTTCCTCTTCCACGTCATAACCAATTAGCGTAACTAAACCAATTCTTTCAAGTATTTTTTGATCAGCACAACCCATTAGCAAAATGCAACTCAATAACACAATAAATAATTTTTCTTTTTTCAATTACTTCTCTCCCGCTTTTTCAACAACTTTTTTGATAGTGCTATCATATACAGTAGGAAAGGATAGAAAAAAACAATATAAAATGCAATTTGTGAAAAGTAGTGGTCAAATCTATTAATTTGAGCTCGAGTAAGAATTGGAATGTTTGCAATAAGAATTAGGACACTAAATACCAATATAAAAGTTGTTTCCTTTATTTTTTTAATTCTGATCACACCCCGATAGGCTGACCAAGCGAATAAACAAAGATTCGGTAAAATGATAATCAGCCAAAAACAGATTGTAATAATCTCAATTCTTTCGATAAATGGAAGTTTGATAACACTAAATAATGTAAGTGTTGCCCAGACTGTTTTTTTAAGTTGTGCTTCACTAAAATAGACAGTCGAAATAACAATAATGATTAAATAAACAACCATTGTAAAAAGTAGACCAAGATGAACATATTTACTTGCCTTTTCTTTCTCCTTAGCAAATGGATAAATGACATTAATTATTTCAAACCCTACAATCGTGAAGGTCATGGAGTATGCACCTTTAATAAGGCTTATAAAATCAGTATGAAATAAGGGGAGAAGATGATTATAATGCGCGTATTTTAAAGGGAAAAATACAATCACCAATATCCACAGGGAAACCATAAAACTAAAAAAACAGACTCCAACCATTACCCTTAATCCCCCAGTAAATGCATATATGACAAGGATTAGTAAGGATACAGATATAAATGCTTGTGCTAAATTAGGAAATACCCATGTATTGATTACCTCTATATAATTCCTAATAACCGTATAGAAAGCAAAAGAACAGTAAGTAATATAAATCAAATTCAAAAAGTTTCCAAAGTACTTACCAAATATCTCTTGATGAATTCCATATAGATCATTGGAAGGATATAATTTTAGTGTTTTAATCATAAAAAAAACTGCGATATGTGAAAACAAAGTTGCAAGTATAACGGAAATCCAGGCACTATTCCCTACATCTTCTACAATTATTCGTTGAAAACCATGGATTCCAACACCTATTTGAGTGGATAAAACAACAAAAAATAAGAGAGAAGCATTTATTTTTTCGTTATTATTAATTTGAAGAGCAGTTCTCACTTGTTCACCTTCTCTTCTTCAGTAGTATTGCTATTCTTTGGTTTATTAATAATTGATTGTCGATTTATAAACGGCAAAGGTAGTCTAACGATACTGTCTGGCCAATCTCTCCATCTAGGTGGATATATAGGTGCAGTGTAGGGTACACCTAAACTGGATTGTCTGATTAAATGAATAAGAATCATGCAGAATGCAAACATGACTCCGTAAAATCCCCAAAATCCTGCTAATACGATGATTGGAAATCGTACAACTCGAATCACGTTCCCCATTAAATAATTGGGGGTTGTAAAAGAGGATAAAGCACATAATGCAATAATAATAATTAAAATATTACTTGTAATTCCTGCTTGAACAGCCGCGGTACCTAAAACGATACCTCCAACAATCCCAATTGTTTGACCAACTTTTGTTGGTAGCCTTGCACCAGCTTCCCGGAGTAATTCAATTATTAGTTCTAAAAATAAAGCTTCTATTATTGGGGGAAACGGAACAATAGACCTTGATTCACTTAGTGGAACTAATAAGGGCTGTGGAATAACTTCATAGTGAAAGGTTAAAGCTGCTACATATAGTGGTGTCATGAAGATTGAAATAAAGATTGCAGCAAAACGTAATAGTCTTACGAAAGTCGCAATTGGCCAACGGAGATTTTGGTCTTCCCTACTTTGAAAAAATTCAACAAAGGTATAGGGGCTAAGAATCCCCATTGAACTACCATTAACAATAATGCCAACTTTTCCACTTAGTAATCCATCACTAAATCGATCTGGTCTTTCAGTTAATAGTAACTGAGGGAATATGGAAAAGGAATTATCATCAATCAACTCTGCTAACACAGCACTATCTAGAAGATCCGATATTTCTAATTCCTTGATTCTTTGTCGAACCGTATTCACATTTTGTTCGGATGCAATGCCCTTAATATACAGTACAGATATCGACGTATTTGTTTCTTTTCCTAACATAAACTTTTCATTACATAAATTAGGATTTGTTATATAACGTCGAATTAAGGAAATGTTTGTTGGTAGACTTTCGTTAAATCCAACTTGTGAACCAATTACTTGTGATTCGTTCTCTGGCGCGGTTAAACCCCTTGATTGGTAAGAGGAAATTTTTGCAATAACAAGTTCAGATTGACCTTCTACATGAATTAAAACTGCTCCTATTAGCATCTCAAATATACTTTTATTTAGTTCTGAAGTTAAATCAACCTCAGATATTAATAAGTTCTCTTTTATGATATTTGGGGTTGCATCATTCATCTTTTCAAGAGTAGTTAATATTTGTTCATTTAAAGTATTTTGATCAATTAAAAAGTCTAAAAAGACTATCGTTATGGATTCACTTATCTTTTTAACAATTAAATCTGCTGGTTCATTTGTTTCTTCCTTTATTTTCTTAAGAAATTCCAATTTAGATGTTGGAATTGGGATTTCTTTAGGTTTATCTTTTTCTGCCTGATTAGTTGGACTACTTTTCTTTTTTATATCCCTAAACATAATAAATCTTCTCTCCATTTCCTATCTTTTCATAGGATTGTCTTTACAGGATTGAAGTATACTTTCAAAATGAAAAATGAAGAAAGACCATTACTTCGTAGAAAAGCGAAGTAATGGTCTTTTTATATAGTTACATTTTATAGTTACATCTTAAAACCTTGTGCAGCATCTCTTAGATTTTCAGCCATATGAGCTAAATCCTCAGCGGATGTAGCAATTTCTTCCATTGAGCTATTTTGTTGCTCTGATGCAGAAGCTATTTCCTGTGTATTTAGATAAGCTTCAGTTGAAATTTTTGCTAAATGGTCAACTTCGTCTACCATTTTTTCAGATGCATTTTTAATTTGTTGACTCTCATCAAAGATATCTTTCACGTGAATGGAGACTTTATCGACAGCCTTTGCAATATTTTCGAATTCACTACCGGCTTCTTCGACTAACTTTTTGCCATCGTTTACGGCAGTATTCCCTTCTGTAATAGCTTGAATTGATAAATTGATTTCCTTTTGAATATCTTTAATCAATTCACTAATCTGTCCGGAAGCTCTACTAGATTGCTCTGCTAGTTTTCGTACTTCATCTGCAACAACTGCAAACCCTCTACCGTAATCCCCAGCTCTTGCGGCTTCAATCGCTGCATTCAGTGCAAGTAAGTTCGTCTGGTCCGCAATATCTGTAATTACAGAAATAATATCATTAATTTCTTTGGATTTTTTACCTAGTCCATTGATTGTTACAGAAGCTACATTAGTTTTTGCTTCAACGGTTTTCATATAGTTGATTGTATTTCCAATTACGTCAGATCCAGCAATAGAGGCATTCACAGCTTGACTAGAAAGTTCGTTTGTTTGTTGAATATTATCCGAAATTGCTGAGATTCCGTTTGAAATATTTGCTACAACGTGTTTCGCATTGTCGGTAAAACTCACTTGAGTTTCTGTATTTGATGCAATTGATTGAATAGAAGCGGCGATTTGTTCTGTTGCAGAAACGGTCTCTGTTGAGCTGACGGATAATTCTTCCGATGACGCCAAGACATTATCTGAGGCTTTTTTAATTTCAGCTACAAGATGTTTAATATTTTCAATCATTAGATTAAAGTTGTTTGAAAGTTGCCCGATTTCATCGTGTCTTGTTGTCGTAATAATTGAAGTTGTTAAATCTCCAGTTGCAATCTTCTCCATTTTAGATGAAAGTACAACTATTGGTTTGGTGATACTTCTAACAATGAAGAAAGTTACAAGAATAATAACAATTGCAGCGATAATTATCATTAAAAGGGTTGTATATTGAAGTGACATTGAGTCTGAGAGTACAACTTTTGAAGGCGTATAGATACTTAAGCCATAGCCGACAGACTTAATAGGCGTATAGGTAATGATATATTCTTCATCGTTGTCTTTAAACGAAGAAATACCTGAATCCTGAACGCTTTTCTCTAAAAACGTACTTAATTCACCCAAATCTTCCTTATCATACTCGCTTCCAATCAAATCCTCAGAAGGAGACTCTTGAATGATCCCCTGCCCATCGATAAGAGTAATTGAGTTAGAACCGTCACCTTCATCCTCTGTTAAATAGGTATCAATCAAAGCTTCAAGATTTGCGGCACCTGCTAATATACCTACTATTAACCCTTTTTCATTTTTTATAGGGGTAGCAGCAATTACAACACGATTTCCTGTTTCTTTGGAAGTGATTACCTCAGAAAAGACGGACTTCCCACCAAACACAGTTGAAATATAGCTTTGATTACTATAATCTGCACCAATACTCCCTTTTAAAGTGTGAGTTAAAACCGTCCCGTTCTTATCAATTACAAACATTGTTTCAAAGACGTCTGAGCGATTTTCTAACATATTTATGTAGGGTAAAATTCGTTCCGCATTCATTGATTGCATAACATCACTAGAAGCAGCAACTTGCATTTCAGACAATTGAGTGTTAAACCATTGTTCAATAGACTGTGCCTTACTCTGTGCAAGTTCCTGCATTGCACCTTGTTCTTTGTCTATTAATATTTGACTATAATTATTTTGAATAAAGAAAGCGACAGCTATTAATGGAATAATTGAAATGAATAAAATTGCACTAATAAATTTTATACGGATGCTAAAAATCCTTTTGTTCTTACTATCCATTGTCTTTTTTTGCTTATTAGGCTTACGGCGATTTCTTTCAACCATTTGTTTTAGCGATTCTGTTATCAAATATGTAGTCCCCCTTGATGCAAATAGTCTATCAATTTAGTAAATAATGAAGTTTAAATGATAAAAACCTCCTATATTAGAAATTATTTTCAGAATTGATTATATACTAAAAATAATGGTAATAAAATATTTATTTAGAACATTAATACTATATAGAGTGAATTTCATAGTTATTAAGTATGATTGATAAAGATAGTTGATATTTTCAAATGGATACTTTAGCTAAATTTCTCAAAAAAATAGACACAAGACATGTGTCCATTTTCTGAAAACTAATTAAGTTGTTCTGCGTATTTACTTGAAGTCCTGATTTCAACGGTTATGGAATCTTTGGTTGTTGTCGAATAAATCATAAAGGGGATTGTAGAAGTATTTTTAAATCTAAAATCTAAAGTACCATAGGAAACTGTAGCATCTCTTCCTTTCGGAACATATCCAATGCTACGAGAGTGATGATGTCTTTCTACGTATCGAACACCTAATTGATCTACAGCATTAAATAGGGTTGAAGAAGTTTGACAGATTCCTCCCCCAATTCCTGTTACAAATTCACCATTGACAATTTCTAATGCTTCCTGATATCCCGTTTCTTTTGTTCGCGGACCAACAGTAGTATTAAAAGAGAAATAATCTCCAATACCAACAATTACATTGGATATTGCATTAGAGGATAGATGGATATTTTGTGATCGACCTACTACTGATGCATCAAAGTAGGTTGTATAAGATGCGATTACCACATCATCTAGGGTATCGTATTCCGTTCTATCATATCCTGTTTCCGTTATATAGATGGGTAATTCCACATTCCCTCCATCTGGGGAAACTGCTAGTATCTTTTCTACTAGTTCTTTTTCTTTTAGAATTACCATTGGAGAACCTTGAATTAGGTTTCCATTTGGTCCAACTTTATCGAGGATCATTCGTTCATCATATCCTACATTTGCATCTGAACCTTGTGCTAAATTCTTTGCTAGTTGTTCGATATGCTTTACATAAGAACCATAATCTATAGGATAGCCTAATTCATCCGTATCTAATGAGAGGATGATTTCATTGGTGTTCGGATCAATTAGTTGAATCATATTTGTTGGTTGTTGAATGGGGTCTTTTTCAGGAAGATTTTTTCCATCTTCATTTTCTTCTACTTTACCTGGACTAGATTCTGACTCATTTGTTTCTTCATTTGAGAGTCCATCTTTGTTAGTTGTTTCATCGCTACACGCTTCCAATAAAAGTAAGGAGAAGGACATAAACAAAAACAAAACTTTAGAAATACCTTTCACTAACTTCCCTCCTAAATCGACATTCCTCGCCATTAATTAGTGTATTCAAGAAGAAGTTATTCTGACTCTATAAATTTGAAATAATTGTATTTATGGATTAAATGCAATCTCTAAACCTTCACCCACCAACAACAAAAAACTCGAAAATGCTTATACACATTTTCGAGTGAAATCAAAATTATTTTATTTTTATATGTGCCAATGTAAAAACTGCATCAGGATGTTTATCAAATAATCTTTTAAGTATCATTTCATCTTCATATCGTTTGCTCTCAGTTTCGACCATATTTTTATTGATATTATTGCTTTTAATTTTAGGTAAGATTGAAAAACCCATAATAATTCCTCCTAGATACATTATTTTTTATAAGCACTTAGCTTTTCTATATTGATTGTTTTGTAATTTCAAAAATATTTATTCTTTGTTTTAAAATCCATATTTTTAGGAATATTTAATAGATTACTTAAATAGTAGAGGAATCATGTTGGTTTACATATCACCGGCAACTCTTATTTTGATAGGAAACTATTCCTATTTATGAATCCTATTCCTAGTTCTGGAAAGGTACTATTCTAGTGTTCAATAGTGTAGTGTGATGAATGCGGCAATTTTAAAATACGTATAAAAGTCAAAATACCCCTAAGGATGTTTGACCTTAGGGGTATTTCGTAAATAAATTAAAATGGTTTAAAGACCATTAAGAAAACTAATAAAACCAATAGTACATAAGTTGTTAACGTTAAAGGTTTTGTCTTATTTGCAATTTGAAAGTATTCACTAGGTAAGTCTTCTCCCTTTGTTTGCTCGAGTATTTCAAGCATTGCTCTTGAATATCTCGGCAATAAATATGCGACAATTGGTTGAGTGAGAATGTATAACACAATTGACGTAAGGTACCAACCTGTTGTGAATAAATATGGGTGTATAAACCCCATAATGAGTCCTGAAACTAACAACGTAATACTCCCGATTTTCGCAAGCTTTTCAACCTTCGCATTGACCATATGTGCCGTAAAAGCACTTTTCACATTTCTTCCACTATTCATGATGAAAGGAGAAGCAAATGTAGCTCCTAAGCCACAAATGGCACCAAGAATATGAACTAAAAGTAAAAATTTGAAGAAGATTATCATTATTTTTTCACACTCCTTCTTAACATACTGCATGTATACGTAAGAGAAGGTTAAAAAATTTGTTGATACATCTCCTTGGTAAAAAACATATTTCGATAAAAAAAGAGCAGCACGAATCCTATTGGAAATCGTACTACTCAAACTTACTCATTTATTAAAAATTCACTTGTAATATCATAACCGCGCATATAATCAGGTGAACCTGGAAAGTTTTGCATAAAACCATGGATACCACCGTCAAATCGAACAAGCTTCACATCAGCACCTGCTTCTTTTAATTTCTCTGCGTAAAGTTCACCCTCATCGCAAAGCGGATCATATTCAGCTGTAAAGATTAATGTTTTGGGCATTTGTGAAAGTATTTTTTTATCGACTGAAAGTGGTGAAATATATGGTTCCCCATCTTGTTTATCATGAAGTAAATACGCTTGACTAGTTGTGATATCCATTCCATATTTTGCATTATAAAGATCTCTTGATTGAAATTCGCTTTCCTTTATTTTAACGTCAATATCGAGAATTGGATAATGAAGAACTTGTTTGGCAAGCTGAAAATCCTGTGTCATAATCGATTTTAACGCTACAACAGTTGCTAAATTTCCTCCTGCACTCGGGCCACCCACAACCACTTCTTCTTTTTGACCACGAAGTTCACTTGCATTGTCCACAACCCATTTTGTTACAGTATAACAATCCTCCAGTGCAGCAGGAGCGGGATGTTCTTCCGTTAAGCGATAATCCACTGAAATCACTTTATACCCTGAAAGCTGACATAGTAAACGACAAGAGACGTCATGTGACTCAATACTCCCATTAATAAATCCACCACCGTGAAAAAACACAAATAGAGGATAATATTCCACTTTATCATCAGGTGTATATATTCGAATAGGAATCTGATGGGTGCTAACATCCACCGCGCTGTCCTCTACACTTAATACTTTTGGTCGCTTCTCTAGAGGCGGATTCTCAAAAGGAATTCCCTCTTTCCTTGCATCAAAATTTTGTTGAAAATATTGCTCAATATAATGATGTAATGGCATATGTTAACTCCCTTCTTTATAGAATTGCATAGCTTTTTTTCATTTGGTTAAAATATTATTTCTTACGATGATACGCCGAGACTTGAGTGACACGAACATTCTCTGTATTCAATTCATGATATATGCCTCGACTGTCTGTAAATTCAATGTACTGATTTCTTTCATTTCGAATCATTTCTTCCGCTTTTTCTTGTGATTCAACATGTATAAACCGTCTAACATAGTGTTGTTCATCAAAAAAATAAGTCACTTTAAATTCTTGCATTTGGTTTCTCGCCCCTAAAGTTTCTTAATACTTAACATATCCAAGTAAGTTGGCTATATGAATAGAAAAACCAAGTTAAAAAGGATAATTCCTTCTAACTTGGTTTCTGATTAGGATTCAATAAATTCTAGATTTGGTACATATTTAGACATATGTTGTTTAATTTCACTATAAATCGAGCCTGCACTTTGCAAGTCATCTTCAGATAATTGATACATAGGAATAATTTTAAAATCTCTCCAATTACTAAACTTAACATATGTTGGTAATAACTTTGGATTTTTTACTT
>Ga0180217_1001428_pt1 | contig 26331 bp, 21 predicted proteins | sample eDN3rd37CBELigOP_FD_128521 | JGI IMG/M metagenome (GOLD analysis project Ga0180217, IMG submission 128521) | Enriched Organic Plus compost microbial communities from Emeryville, California, USA - eDNA 3rd pass 37_C BE-Lig OP (version 2) (version 2) ... | reverse complement strand
TCCAGCTACGGCGCCCAGCCCCTCGAGGTCGCTTCAGTCCCTCGGTCGAAAGCTGAAAAGATGCTTTCGATTCGGGCCTTCCAGCGCTTGTCGGGGCTAAGCAGGGCGCCTTCGCATTTCTATATGTCCAGCTGCGGCGGCTTGCCCCTCGAGGTCGTTTCGGTCTCTTCCCACGTGTGCAAGCACACTTGTCAGAGCCCTCCAACGCTTGTCGGGGCAGGACGAGCCGCCTTCGCATTTCTATTCTATTTTACAGTTAAGAATGTGTTAAGTTTTTCGTTGTCTAGTAGGTTGCCGACTAAGAATTCACCGAATTCGCCGTAACGTGCGGATACTTCATCGAAACGCATTTCATAGACGATTTTTTTGAATTGAAGCATATCATCTGAGAATAAAGTTACACCCCATTCATGATCGTCTAATCCTACTGAACCTGTAATGTATTGCTTCACTTTACCAGCGTAGCTACGACCGATTAAACCATGTGAACGCATTAATTCGCGACGTTCATCCATATCAAGCATGTACCAGTTATCGTTACCTTCACGACGTTTGTCCATTGGATAGAAGCAAACATATTTTGTGCGAGGTAGTTCTGGATATAGTCTTGCGCGGATATGTGGGTTTTGATAAGGGTCTTCTTCAGATCCTTTTGCTAAGTAGTTTGATAGTTCCACTACAGAAACATATGAATAAGTTGGAATCGTGAAATCAGCTATCGCCAATTTATTAAATTCTGCTTCTAATTCTTGTAATTCTTCTGGTGTTTCACGAAGGATCATTAACATAAAATCTGCTTTTTGTCCGATGATCGAATAAAATGCGTGAGAACCTGTTTTGGCAACATGTGTTTCATTTAGCTTTTCTAAATATTGTACGAATTCGTCAATTGCTTTTGTACGTTCTTCTTGGGAAACTAATTTCCAAGAAGTCCAGTCAATTGCTCTGAAGTCATGTAAACAGTACCAGCCATCTAATGTAATTGCTGCTTCATTCATTTTGATAACACTCCTTAATGGATAATCATTCACAAGTATCTTAGCATAAAATCAAAATAATTCCTTGTAAGAAACGACACGGTTTGATGAATTTCACTAAATTGACAAGAGAATGGAAATATTAATTCCGTATAAGTATTCCATTTTTATATGACTTAATTCAAAAACATCTATAATAAAAGAGAATGTATTTTGCAAGAGAAACTATTATCAATTTGATGGAATAAATGCTTTTCGTGTATGCTTAACGTACATATTTATGAATAGATAAGAAGGAGTAATCATAATGCATCCTTTATTACAACAAGAAACGTGGCGGTTTATTGATCAATCCATCACGATGAAAACAAAAACGCCCCTTGAGTCATTCGCAATGGATGACACACTTTGCCAATTAGTTGGTCAACTACAATCAAGTGCGACAGTTCGAACATGGGTTCATGATAATACAGTTGTCCTTGGTATCCAAGATCATCGATTACCATTTGTTCAAGAGGGGATTCAACTATTAAGTAAAAGAAACTATCAAGCCATTGTTCGAAATTCTGGCGGACTAGCTGTCGTTTTAGATAGTGGCGTGTTAAATCTATCTATCGTTTTGTCAGAACAACAAGGAACTATTAGCATTGATGAAGGTTATGATGTAATGGTAGACCTTATCAAGCTGTTGTTTCCAGAAATTGCCGATAAAATAGAAGCTTATGAAATTGTCGGCTCCTATTGTCCAGGTTCTTATGATTTAAGTATAGATGGGAAAAAATTTGCAGGGATTTCACAGCGAAGACTAAGACAAGGTGTAGCAGTTCAAATTTATCTATGTATTGAAGGTAGTGGCAGTGAACGTGCAAAGTTAGTAAAAGAATTTTATGATATCAGCTTAAAAGAGGAAGAAACCAAGTTCAAATATCCTCAAATAGAGCCAGAAGTCATGGCAAGCTTAAGTGAATTGTTGAATAAAACACTAACAGTTCATGATACTGTTTTTAGACTGCAAACGGTTTTAAACCAATTAAGTAATCAATATATGGTTCAACCATTAAATGAAGAAGAGTTAGAGCTTTATACATTCTACTTAAAACGTGTACTTGAACGTAATAAAAAAATGCTAAATAGATAAAATAGCATAGAGAAAAACGTGAATGTGCTTAATGCGGCACATCCACGTTTTCTTTTTCACTACTACCAGTTGAATAGTTTGCAACGAGATTTCCGTTTTTCTCCATTTTAAATACTGGAGCTACGCGACTATCCTCTTCATCTAGAGTTACTAATCTACGAGCACGATTCATAATTTGAACAAATTGTTCATAGTCTTCACGAATTTCTTTATTCTCTTGTTCTAGTCGTCGCAATTGATTTTCCAAGTCTTTTACTTTTTCCGTAGCTGTATTAGCAATATGGCGCCATTTTGTTGCTTCCATATCGTTGCCACCCTGATGTTGTAAACGTAGCAAATATGCAATAACAATGTCTAGATTAAGAGCGGATAATGGAATTGATTTAGTTTCTTCTGTTGGTTGAGAATTTGGTAATAAGTAAACACTTTGTGTACGGCGCCTACCATTCATGCCTAGTACTCTCATTCTTTCTTTTCTTTCTTTTTTTGCTTCAGCTAATTCTTTTTCATATAAACGGCGTACAACAGCATTCCAGCGGAAACCACAAGCTGCAGCTGTTCGATTTAAGGCATCACCTGCTTCCTCAAAGGCATTTAACTGTGTACTTCCTTCTTTCACATGTCGAATAACTGCTTCTGCTAATAATTCGTCATTTTCTTTTAACCAAGCATCTTGTCTAATTTTGACCATTTTTTTAACCTCCTGTAAAATTCATAGTTTTGTATTCCTCAAAACATATCATGTCCAAGAAGTTCCAATTTTATTCAAGTTCTTTCAATCTTTATAGTAAATTCGTCTTTTTTTGTTCTTTTTTAAGTGCGAGTGAAAAAAGATTTTTATAGAAAAGTAAAAGCGTATCAGACCTTTGACGGATTAATTTTGTTTTTACTTGATGACTACTGTTTTCATAGGCTAAAATATCTGTTAGATTAAAAAGTATACCGGCAAAATAGATTTCGTTAAAAGTTAAGATACTATAAATAGAAAGGGTTGTTGGCAAAATGGCAAACGAATTTAAAGTTTGCGATGAATGTCAGGCCGTTAATTTAAAAACGTTAATTCCTAAATTAAAAGAATTAGATCCAGATGCAACGATTGAAATTGGCTGTCATTCATATTGTGGTCCAGGACGTAAAAAAACATTTACTTTCGTAAATGGAAGACCAGTAAATGCATTAACTGAAGATGAGTTAATGGAAAAAGTAATAGCAAAGTTAAAAAAATAATTGACTAAATTTAGAGCTATCTTCATAAAAATAGAAGATAGCTTTTTTGTATAATATAAAAATATTAATTTGTGAGATTGTGATTTTACATTCTTAAATACCACTTCAAGTATACTCACTTAGAATAAGAGTGACATTTATGATAGGAATGTTTAATATTGCAATGATTTAATCAATGCAGAAGCTTTGTAATAGAATTATGTGCAATAAATCATATGCTCAATACAATTTCGGAATTTAATGTGGATTTGTATTATTTTTCTTTATTTATCTAGTAATTTAGATGGGGAATGATGTAATTCGTTGAAAACTCCCATATAATAAGAGGTAGAAATAAAGAGAGTGAGGTGCGGGCTATGGAAGATTATGAGAGTGCTAAGTTAATTGAAGAGAAAGTGTTTAAGGACCCGGTCCATGGCTATGTTCATGTGCGTGATCAAGTGATATGGGATTTAATCGCTACAAAAGAGTTCCAAAGGTTACGTAGAATTCGTCAATTAGGAACTACTTTTCTAGTATTCCATGGAGCAGAGCATAGTCGGTTCAATCATTCACTAGGTGTCTATGAAATTGTTCGCCGTATAGTGGACGACATTTTCCAAGGTAGACCAGAGTGGGATCATAGTGAACGTCTATTAGCATTATGTGCAGCATTGTTACATGATGTTGGGCATGGCCCATTCTCACACGCTTTTGAAAATGTGTTCGGTACAAATCATGAAGAATATACGAGAAAGGTGTTATTAGGGGATACAGAAATTCATGAGGTTTTGTCTCGTGTATCAAAGGAATTCCCTGAAAGAATTGCACAGGTCATTGATAAAAACTATACAAACCAACAAGTTGTGAGTTTGATTTCAAGTCAAATAGATGCTGATCGAATGGATTATCTACAGCGCGATGCCTATTATACCGGTGTTAGCTATGGCCATTTCGATATGGAACGTATATTACGTGTTATGCGCCCAAGGAAGGATATTATTGTAATCAAATCGAGTGGTATGCATGCAGTAGAAGATTATATAATGTCCCGATATCAAATGTATTTACAAATTTATTTCCATCCTGTATCACGGAGTGCAGAGACGATTCTAAATAATATATTAAAACGGGCTAAGCGTCTAAGTGATGAAGGCTATGCATTTAAATTTGAACCAGTACATTTCAAACCATTTTTTGAAAATAACAATTCCCTTAAGCAATATTTGGATTTAGATGAGAGTATTATGTTTACGTATTTCCAATTCTGGATGGATGAGAACGATGCTATTTTAAGCGATTTATGCAGACGTTTTGTAAATCGTGATTTATTTGAGCATGTAGATTTAAATCCTGAGGAAGAGCCCGAACGTTATGCATGGCTTAAAGAGCAAGTAATATCGATAGGTTTGGATCCAGAGTATTATATTAAACCAGATTCGACCTCAGACTTGCCTTATGATATGTATCGACCAGGTATTTCATCTAAAAGTCCGATTTATTTAGAAATGCCAACAGGTGAGTTAAGAGAGCTTTCAGATCAATCTCATATTGTTGCAACTATTGCTACTAAAATAAAAACAGACTATAAAGTATATTATCCTAAAGAGATTGGTATTTATAGATAGGGATATAAGAAGTAAAAAAAGAATCTATACATTATAAGCCCGAATTTCGTGGACAATATAAATAGATTCTTTCACAGAAAATCTTATTTGTCAGAAATACGTACGCCAGCTTTAGCGTAATGATTTTTAGCCATTTCTTCTATAACGATAGTAACGGCATCAGGTGTTACATTCACTGTTTCTACTACAGCTTCTGTTACTTTTTCTACTAAAGCTTTTTTCTGATCATCAGTACGACCTTCTAGCATTTTAACAGTTACGATTGGCATTTTACATCCTCCCTAGTGGATAAAATTAGTGTATATTCTTTATAATAGGCTTAGATGGAGGGATTTACAATATGGCAAATGAAGAAAAATCAAAACAAAAATTAGGTTTTACCATTATCAAAAATGACCCAACAGATGGCCATAAAGGCTTTGGGATCGGTTCATTATCTTTAGAAAATGTATCGCCAGTTTTTATAGATATAGAAGAAAAACATGCCTTTATTGATATTGGAGCGATGCATGCAAAGAGTGAAGTAGAGCGCCGTATTAAATTCACTACAAATCGAGAAGATTCTGAAGGTGGAAAGCCTTACTGGTTAGTATGGGTAACAGTTGATTTTAAAGCTGATGGTCCGTATTTTGCTGGGGTAACAGCTTGTGAAATGGTAGTAAATGTGGAAAAACGCCGTGGATATAAAATTCTAGCAGATCACGTCAATAAAATGGACAAATCTATGAAGCGAAAAATAATTGTAGATCATATGGACGATGTATCGAAAGAAGTGTTAGCCGATTTTCTAAAGTCTCATAATTTAGAAATGTGGGAAAGAAGCGATGAACAGCTTCGAAACGATTTAACTGTAAAATAATAATCAGTTCTAAGATAAACATTTATTTAATGAGAATATTTAGTCAATAGGTAAGGTAAATTTAACTTTTAATATGAACGAAATGTGACAATTTAATATACAAATTAATCCATTCTTGAAACAAAGCTGGAAAAAAAGTACACTGAAACTAAGCTTAAATAGTAAGCTAGGACGCATGGCTCTACGAAATGTTTGAGACTTATGTGGCATTTGAAAGAACCCAAGCCGGATGCCCCATGGATCTCAACTTTCGTTTGCCATAAAAACTGATTATACATATTTTACATAATGAATAATAAAAAGCTCTTTCTCGTTCGGTTAAGAAAGCCGTACGAGAAAGAGCTTTTGATTTAATTAGTTACTAAACATGCCTTTGAATGCTTCAAATGGGAATAAGTCTAAGAAGTCCTTCCAAGATTCCTCATCAAAGAACTCAAAGGTAGAACATTTCTCTTTTGGTACATCTTCTTTTTTAAGATAAATCATTCTTTGTTTAGGACAAGCATCTGTTGCAAGCTTGCCAGTTTCAATATCGATCATTACGCCTTCAACGCCTTTAGGAGCCTTAAAGCTTTCATTTGGTCTTCCTTTATTAATCGTCTCCATAAAGTCAATCCAAACTTGTTTTGACGCTGCCATATCTTGCTGAACGGATAGGGTTTTCCCTTGATCATATCCATTCCAAACGCCTGCAGTTACACTTGGTGTAAATCCAACTAACCACTGGTCACTTACAGTAGTACCGGATTTAGCAGCATACGTATGTGTCATACGTGGGCGTAACGAAACACCAGTTGCTGGTGAATAATCACTATATACAGGGTCGAAAATACCTGTCATCATATCTGTTAATAAAAAGGCATTTTTTTTAGAAATTATTTGTTCACTTTTAGGTTTTTTATATTTGTAGACAACTTCACCATCAGCATTTTTAATTTCGAGTATTGTTGTTGGTTTCGCTTCTTTTCCACCATTAGCAATCGTGTTATAAGCGGTTGTTAAATTGTATAGAGAATTTTCTGTTGTTCCTAGCGCAACAGAAGGATTATTTGATTTTGAAAAGTTTAAATTAAAACGCTTCAAAACATCCCTGTACTGATCATATCCGATTTTCTCTAATGTTTTAACTGCATAGATATTATCAGATATAGCAATAGCTTGAGCTAGAGACATTTGTCCGTCTGCATATTGACCATTTACATTTTGAGGTTTGTACGTTGCACGCCCATCATCATAAGTAAAAGTGGTCTCGCCTACATCTAAAAAAGTAAGTGGTGAAAAGCCATTTTCTAAAGCTGCTGCATATAAGAAGGGCTTAATCGAAGATCCCGGTTGCCGCACACCTTGTGTGACGCGGTTAAAAGGACTATCCTTGTAACTTCGACCTCCAACTAGAGCAGTAATTTGACCACTAGAAACATCCATACTAACAAAGCCAACTTGTAAGTCACTATCGGGCATATTATCTTCAATTGCTTCGTCAGCTGCTTTTTGGTGTGCTTGATTTAATGTAGTTTTAATCGTCCAGCCACCTTCACGAATATTGAGATTCTCTTTTTCTAAGATTTGAGTAGCTTCCTGCCAGGCAGTATCTAAGAAATAAGGAGCAATTGATTTCGTAGCTGTCCATTGTTCGTTTTTCAATACGATATCTTCTGTTTCTGCTCGATTTTTTTCCTCAGCCGAAATATATTTTTGCTTGTCCATTAATTCTAGAATCACATCTTGTCGACCCATAGCTTTATCAAAGTCATTAACTGGTGAATAAATACTTGGCCCTTTTGGTATACCTGCTAATAATGCAGATTCAGCTAAAGTTAACTCGCTAGCGGATTTACCAAAATAATAACGACTAGCTGCTTCAATCCCATACATTCCATGTCCATAGTTTACAGAATTTAAATATCCCTCTAAAATTTCATCTTTGTCATAAAAAATTTCTAATCGATAGGCATAGAGGGCTTCCTGGATCTTCCTAGTCCAATTTTTATCAAATGTTAAGTAGAGATTTCGTGCTAATTGCATGCTAATTGTACTTGCACCTTCAGCCATACTTTGTGTTTTTAAATCTTTTAAAAGTGCACTAGCGATACGAGAATAATCAAAGCCATTATGTTCATAGAAGTCTTTATCCTCAACGGCAACGGTTGCATCTATTAAATAAGGTGAAATCTCATCTAACTCTACCCAATAACGTCTTTCTGACGAGTAGTAGTCGCCGATTCGATTTCCATTACTATCTAAAAACACGGATGCTTTTGGTACGGTCAAAGGAGGAGCACCTGCAATTTGAGCATATACACGCAAAACGACGATTGCTGTAACAACTGCAAATAGAACAGCAACTACAGTAAAAGTTGAGTACTTCAACCATTTTTTTCGCTTTTTTTGACGTCTATAATTTTCTCTTTTCATCCGCATTTCACCCCAATTCAAAAATTTGTATACTAGCCATAGTATGGACTTGGAATTTAACCTTTAATCGAATTTATACATAAAAAAACTGTTGCATCTTGTCAAAAAGTATCTATAATTTTTTCCAGTGTTGTATAAATTTAAACATTACAATAAAGAAGTCTGGTTTTGAGGTTTAATTTTACACAGAGCAAAAGAAGTGAATTCTATTATCATATACGAACAAAGTCGAATAAGGTTTCAAAAGACCTATGCATTGCTAATTTCATGCATATTAAAGGCAAATAACCTTATCTATGCTATGTAATTAGTAGTGGGGATTATGTTCTTTCGAAAATATGCTCAATTGGGGTTTGGGTTGAACAAAAAGTCGACAAAATATGATAGAGTGAAATTCGATTGATTTCATTTGTGTCCTAATATTTAAGGTGAAAATGAAGTTCTACAACGAGGGAAATTCCTTTGAAGGTTTGAAAATAAGAATTGAAGGTGAAATAAATTGAGATTTGATGAAACTTATTCAGGAAATGTATTTATTAAAAGTCATCCTAACTATGAAGAATCAAAAGCAGTTCTTTATGGTATGCCGATGGACTGGACAGTAAGCTATCGTCCAGGTTCACGTTTCGGTCCTGCTCGTATTCGAGAAGTATCTATTGGTTTGGAGGAATACAGCCTATATTTAGATCGTGAATTAGATGATGTGAAATTCTTCGATGCAGGGGATATCCCACTTCCGTTTGGAAACCCTGGAAAATCATTAAAAGAAATTAAAGAATTCGTCAGAAAAGTATTAGCAGATGGAAAAGTCCCAATTGGTATGGGAGGAGAGCATTTAGTTTCTCTACCAGTAATGGAAGCTGTATATGAAAAATATAACGATTTAGCCATTATTCATTTTGATGCACATACAGATTTACGTACAGATTATGAAGGGGAAGAATATTCTCACGCAACTCCAATACGTAAAATTGCAGACCAAATTGGACCGAAAAATGTTTACTCATTTGGAATTCGTTCAGGCTTGAAAGAAGAATTTGAGTGGGCTAAAGAAAATGGGATGCATATTTCACCATTTGAGGTATTAGAGCCTTTAAAAGAAGTGCTACCAACATTAGCAGGTCGCAATGTCTATGTAACAATTGATATTGACGTATTAGATCCAGCTCATGCACCAGGAACAGGTACAGTTGACTGCGGTGGGATTACTTCTAAAGAATTATTAGCATCCATTCATGAAATTGCTCGTAGCGGTGTAAATGTAGTAGGGTTTGACTTAGTGGAAGTAGCACCTATTTACGACCATTCAGAAATGACTGTGAACACAGCGTCTAAACTATTAAGAGAAATGATACTTGGTTGGGTGAAGTAAACTACCAACAACATGTGTATAAACATAATGTTGAATCAATTATGAGAAAAGATAAGTATCTAAAATTCTAATCCAGAGGCGGATGCCTTTGGATTTTTTTCAATTCTTAATAGATTTATGCGGATGATTGAACTTTGATTTGGCTTTAATATATAATATATAGGTTATAGTAATAATAGTCTGGAGTGACCACAGTATGAATAGTGTTGAAACTAACGTTAAAATAAAGCTAAATACTACCATCCTCCCAGCAGATGGAGAAACTGAAAACTATGAAATGTGGTTAAATGGATTATTTATCAAAAAATCAGGAAAGACATATCTACGTTATGTGGAAGAACTGAATGAGCAAAAAGTTCGGACGACAGTAAAATTGGGCAATGAGCAAGCCCTTATTTTACGTAGTGGTGGAATTAAAATGAGACTACCATTTAATACTAGTCATGAGGAAAGCGGCCATTATGATACCCAATATGGTACTTTACCAATTGAAACGAAAACTCATCAGTTAGCACATGAATATAATGAAGATAATCTAATCAATGGAAGTTTTAATGTCCAGTATGATCTCATGATAAACGGTCAATCTGTTGGAAAATATACATTGGAAATTCACTATTCGGAGGGACAAATATGAACGCAGTAGAACAATTGCAACAGGGCATTAAAGAAGCCCTACAAGCAGCAGTTGAAAAATCAGGTTTGGTAGAAGCAGGTACACCATTTAATATCCATTTAGAAACACCAAAGGACAAAGCGAATGGTGACTTTGCTACAAACCTAGCAATGCAATTAACAAAATTAGCAAAAAAACCACCACGTGTCATTGCAGAAAGTATTTTAGAAAACCTTGAAACAGAAGGTACTGAAATCGAAAAGTTAGATATTGCAGGCCCAGGCTTTATCAATATTACAGTACGTAAAGCATTCCTTGCAGATGTAGTGAAAGCAGTAAAAGAGCAAGGTGAAAACTATGGTCGCTCAACAGCTGGGAACGATGAAAAAGTACAAGTTGAGTTCGTATCAGCCAACCCAACAGGTGACCTTCACTTAGGACATGCTCGCGGTGCAGCATTTGGTGACTCATTATGTAACGTATTAGACTTTGCTGGCTATGATGTATCACGTGAATATTATATTAATGATGCAGGAAATCAAATTAATAACTTAGCCTATTCATTAGAAGCTCGTTATAAACAAGCGTTAGGTATGGATGCTGAAATGCCAGAAGACGGTTACCATGGTCAAGATATTATTGGCATTGCTGGTAAATTGGCTGAAGAATTTGGTGCATCCATCCTTGAAAAGTCTGATGAAGAACGATTCGAATTCTTCCGTGAACATGGTTTAAAACTAGAATTAGAAAAGTTGAAAAATGACCTAGCAAACTTCCGAGTGAATTTTGACGTTTGGTATTCTGAGACATCTCTATACAAAAACAACAAAATTGAAGTAGCCTTAAATAAATTAAAAGAAAATGGCCATGTATTTGAAGAAGAAGGAGCTACTTGGTTCCGTTCAACTACATTTGGTGATGACAAAGACCGTGTATTAATTAAATCAGATGGTTCATTCACATATTTAACACCAGATATTGCTTACCATGAAGATAAAATTGTCCGTGGATTTGAAAAACTAATCAATATTTGGGGTGCTGATCACCATGGCTATATTCCTCGTATGAAGGCTGCAATTCAAGCACTTGGATATGACCGTGACAAATTAGAAGTTGAAGTTATTCAAATGGTTCAACTTTATAAAAACGGCGAAAAATATAAAATGAGTAAACGTACAGGGAACGCTGTAACTATGCGTGATTTAGTAGAAGAAGTTGGACTAGATGCAGTACGTTACTACTTTGTAAAAACTGCTTGTGATTCACATATGGACTTTGACTTAGATTTAGCTGTATCACAATCAAATGAAAACCCTGTATATTATGCACAATATGCACATGCTCGTATTTGTTCTATTATTCGTTCTGCAAATGAGCAAGGATTCGAGGCTTCATTAGATCATTTAGATCTATTAACTGCAGAAAAAGAAGAGGATGTACTTAAAAAAGTGGGCGCATTCCCTCAAGTTGTTGCAGAGGCAGCAAAACACCGTACACCTCACCGCGTTGCAAACTATATTCAAGAGTTAGCAGCTGCTTTCCACAGCTTCTATAATGCGGAAAAAGTGCTTAACCCAGATAACAAAGAACTAACTGAAGCACGTCTAGCTTTAATCAATGCTGTTCGTGTAACATTAGCGAACGCATTAAAATTAATTGGTGTAGCAGCTCCAGAGAAAATGTAAACCTCAGAGTGAGTGGACGAGATGCTCATTTTGTTTGTGCAATAAATTAAATAGCAAATTTTGAAATGACTCAACTGGACGTTTGTATAAACGTTCATTGGGTCATTTTTTTATCTAAGGTAAGATTGTTTACCTGTTTTAGGTTTTTAAATATATAATACTTATAAATATACTAAGGATTTGACGGATGGAAGAGGCAAAAAGTAAAATGTCTTTATAAGAAGTCGAACGGAATTTGTTTGAATTAAGGAGATGAACCTTTTGAAAAGTTTATTTATAAAAACAGAGGATCAACGAAAATGGTTAGAGAAATTGTCATCAATAGAAGGAGAGTTTAAGAAGAATGCTCAACAGATTGATGAGCAATCTGCTTTTCCCCATGAACATATTCAAAAGCTACGTGAGATAGGTTATACGAAAATTACTTTACCGAAAGATTTAGGTGGAGAAGGATTTTCCGTATATGATGCGATTTTATTGCAAGAAACACTTGCAAGTTACGATGGAAGCACGGCACTTGCGATAGGTTGGACCGTGTTAACAGTTGGAGAACTATATGAAAATAAATATTGGGAACTCAATAAGTTAGCAGCTTTTGCAAAAGAGGTAGAAAAAGGTGCCATCATTAATCGCGCTGTAAGTGAAGTGGCAACTGGTAGTCCAATTCGAGGTGGGCGTCCAGGAACGACTGCAAAACGTATTGGTGACAACTGGGTTATTAATGGACGAAAAAGCTATACAACAGGGTCCCCAGAGTTAGATTACTTCTTAACTTCTGCTTGGGTAGAGGAAGAAGAAAAAGTCGGTTTCTTTTTAATACATAAGGATACACCTGGACTTTCCATTGAAGAAACATGGGATGTAATCGCCATGAGAGGAACTGGTAGTCATGATTTAATACTAAATGAGGTAAAGCTCGAAAACTCAGATTTAGTTGAAGTGCCAAATTATACAACAGGCTTTAAATTGAATGGATGGTTACTGTTGATTCCAGCTACATATTTAGGCATTGCGCAGGCAGCGAGTGATTATGCCATCCAATTCGCTAATACGCACTCACCTAATAGTATACAGGGGACAATTGCCTCCTTACCAAACGTTCAATCATTACTAGGCGAAATCGAACTAGAACTAACAAAAGCACGGTTTTCTTTATATGGTGCGGCTAGGAGTTATGTGGATTTAAAAAATAAAGAACAAGCAGGGCACTCATTAACAGAAGATGAAAGCTTAGTGATAGTAAATGCAGTAAATGTTGCAAAACATGTGGTGACGAACGCTGCGATTACAGTCGTAGATAAAGCAATGCGAGTAGTTGGAGCAAAAAGTCTACAACGTACAAATCCGCTTCAACGCTATTACCGAGATGTGCGTGCTGGTCTACATAATCCACCTATGGATGATTTAACAATTAAAAAATTGGCTGAACTTGTGCTTCATCAAAAGTAATAAACTTCACAATTCTATCTAAAACACTTGTAAAAGTATACGAAAGAATGAGTTATAGAGGACCGATAAAAGAAAGTATACTTTCTATTCAAAAAATAAAGTATAATAGATAAAAACAATTTTATATGAAGTAAAGGTCTTTTTGTATGATTGCAAAAAGAGTAAAAGGGAAGTTGGTGAAAGTCCAACGCTGTCCCGCAACTGTAAATGGGAGTGGCCCTATAATCCACTGTTACAAGAGTTTGTAATGGGAAGGAAGGGAACACGATGAACATAAGCCAGGAGACCTGCCTTTATGAAAACATTCAAACCTTACGAGGATAAAGGGGAGTTCTGCTATTTGTAATTCTAACAATTACTTTAAAGTCTCCCTTTATTGTCAGGGAGACTTTTTTATTTTATGGAGAGGATGAAACTTATCGTACAAATTTATTTGTATACTAATTTGAATAAAAGTTAACAGAATACAAAGGTGAAAACATGAAATACATATTAAACTCAATTTCTACTAAACAACATCATTCTATCAACATTAGATTTGAGGTAGTACTGTGAAAAAGAAAACGCTACTGGCATACAGTTCTTCGTTAATTATTTTAGTAGTGTCTATATGGCTTGGAGTTTCAATTGGATCTGCCGATGTACCATTTTCTACGTTATGGGATAACGAAACAAACCCTAGTGCTTATAGTATTTTATGGGGGATTCGAATGCCCCGTGTCATTTTAGCAGGATTAGTGGGTGCTTCATTAGCAATAGCGGGTGCAGCATTTCAAGGTTTACTAAAAAATCCTTTAGCCGATCCTTACACACTCGGTGTTTCTTCCGGTGCGTCAGTTGGGGCAGTAGCGACAATTTTCTTTAGTCTTTCAATTCCTTTCCTAGGGTCATATATTCTGCCCCTCTACGGAATGGTAGGGGCTTTAGTGGCTATGATTCTCGTGTTAACCTTCGCTCGGTTAATAGATCGCTCGATGAAAATGGAAACGCTTATTTTAACAGGCGTGATTTTTAGTTCATTTTTAGGATCCTGTATCTCGTTAATGATTGCACTTACGGGCGAACAGCTTCGTGAGATTACAAGTTGGCTACTTGGTAGCGTCTCAATGCGTGGATGGCCATATATCCAAATGATTTTGCCTTTTGTTGTAGTTGGCGTGATTCTGCTTTGGCTGAATCGACGAGAATTAAATGCAATGATGTATGGAGATGAGCGAGCACAAGCCTTAGGTGTTAATGTGAAAAGAAGAAAGTATGCCATTTTAGCTGGTGGTTCCATGTTAACAGGAGCAGCAGTTGCTGTTTCCGGAACAATAGGATTTGTTGGCTTAGTCGTTCCACATATGACTCGAATGCTTTGGGGAGCAGATCATCGCCATTTATTAACATTATCTTTCATAAACGGCGCAAGTCTTTTGATTATATGTGATCTTGTTTCTCGTACAATAATTGCACCAGCCGAATTGCCAATTGGTGTTATTACAGCCTTTATTGGGGCACCAGTTTTTTCTTATATCTTCTTTAAACAACGAAGAAGAAGGGGGTGACAACATGCTAGAAGTTCAAAATATTTCCGGAGGTTATGGGTCCACCCCAGTACTATCTAATATTTCATTTCAAGTAGCAAAAGGGAAGATGGTCGGTATACTTGGGCCAAATGGGTGCGGTAAATCAACATTATTAAAAGTAATCAGTGGACTTATCAACCCAACTTTTGGAACAATTACGATTGATGGGGTGGATATTAAAAAATACTCTGCCCGTGATTTGGCGAAAAAAATGACGATTTTACCTCAATTACATGCTACAGCTTTTTCTAGTACGGTTTATGATACGGTAGCAATTGGTCGTTATCCTCATCAATCAGGCTTTTTCTCCACATGGGGAGATGAAGATGAAAGAGCAGTGAAAAAAGCAATGGTACAAACGGGTATTGAAAAGTACGAAAATCAATATCTAGAGTATTTATCAGGTGGGGAGCAGCAAAGAGTCTTTATTGCACAAGCTTTAGCACAAGCCTCGAACTTATTATTGCTAGATGAACCTACTAATCATTTAGACATTGCACATCAAAGGCAAATTTTAGATATGATTCGTAAGGAAGTAACGGAAAACCAGTTAACCGTTGTCTCTGTTTTTCATGATATCAACTTAGCCGCACTATACTGTGATGAGATACTTTTATTGGAAAGTGGAAAAGTCAAAAACTACGGTGCACCTCACGAAGTCTTACTAGAGGAGCAAATTAAGGAGGTTTATCATACAAGGATTTCAATTCAAGCACATCCTGAACAACCGAAACCTCAAATGACGATTTTACCTGATCTGCCCGAGCAGACGGAAGAAAAACTCATTACAACGAATCATTTTAAAATCCAGGAAGAATATGTTGAATTTAAATCGCATTTTCCGTTAAGGGTATTATCCTCTGCTGTTCATAATGCAGGAATGGGATGGTATACAACCTTTATGAATCGAACCGTAAAGCCAGAGTATGATATTGATAATGTAAAAGAAGAATATCTCCAATATCTTGTAAGTAAAGGTTTTTCACCTACTAATACGGTAGGTATGATGACGGCTGTAGATTCTAAAAGGGCTGTAATGAAGAATTATGAAACGTCCTTTGGTAAAGTATTCATAGTGGTTACAGCAGGAGTTGGAAATGCAATTGACGTATCGAAAAGCTATAAACGTGACAATTTCTTTCACATTGGCACAATCAATACATGGGTTATCATTAATGGGAAATTATCGGATGAAGCCTTCGTGCAAGCAATGATGACGGCTACTGAAAGTAAATCAAAGGCACTTCAGCATGAAAAGATATATGATTTATACTCAAATACAATTGCAACCGGTACACCGACAGATAGTTTACTAATCGCTGCCACGCAAAATGGGAAGTTAATGCAATATGGTGGTCCAATTACAGAGGTAGGTCAAGTAATTGGAAGAGGTGTTTTTGAAGCAACTGTAGAAGCAATCCAAACTTATCGAAAAGGGGATATAATATGAAACTTTATACAAAAACAGGCGATAAAGGGAAAACAAGCATAATAGGTGGACGTGTAAGTAAGGATGATTTGCGCGTAGAGGCATATGGTACAATCGATGAGTTGAATTCATTTATAGGAAAGGCTATCAGTGAATTAGATCCTGCGGTGTTCCAAGACCTTCTAGCAGACCTTGAAACAATTCAACATGAGTTATTTGACTGTGGTGGAGATTTAGCCAATGTAATGAAAGAACGCAAATATAAATTACAGGAAACATCGATTGAGGCGTTGGAAAAGCGAATTGATGCTTTATCAGATGAAGCACCACCACTAAAACGATTTATACTACCTGGAGGAACACCCGCAGCTGCAACACTTCACATTGCTCGAACAGTAACACGCCGAGCAGAACGTCGAGTTGTTACGTTAATGAATGAAGTTGAAGATGTACCAGTCATTGTCCAAAAATATCTAAATCGTTTATCTGATTACTTCTTTGCAGCGGCACGTATAGTAAATTTACGTTCCAACGTAAAAGATATTGAGTACATTCGTAGTGGAGACGTATTTAAATAAGAATTGAATGTTGAATGTTGAGAAAAATCCTGCTTTGCAGGATTTTTTTTAGTTAGTAGAATGCCAGCCAATAGCATTTGATTAAAATCATGTATTTTCTAAGGTATTTATACTTTAAGTAGAATATTTTAAAAATATCAGAAAAATTAAAATTGATTATCAGTTTTATATTCTATAAAATATAGATAAGTGCAAAAAGGGAGTTCTAATCAACTCCTTTTTTTATTAAATATGAATTGAGCGAGCGTTCAGTCGATGGGGAAATACACAATTTACATTGAGCTCATAAAACAAAGGGGATGAAGTTTTGAGTAGAACAGTTATTTTAGAGGGAGCAAGAACACCGTTTGGAAAGTTTGGGGGGACACTTTCAACGTTAGTAGCGAGTGACCTTGGGGGAGAGGCCATTAAAGCTGCATTACAAAGAGCAAATGTCGCTCCAGAATCAATAGATGAAGTAATAATAGGTACCGTACTTCAAGCAGGTCAGGGGCAAATTCCTTCACGACAAGCTGCAACAAAAGCAGGAATTCCTTATTCTGTTAAAACTGAAACAATTAATAAAGTATGTGCTTCAGGTATGAGAAGTGTCACTTTAGCTGATCAGTTAATTCGTTTGGGAGACGAAGAAGTGATTGTTGCTGGTGGAATGGAATCGATGTCAAACGCACCTTATTATTTACCAAAAGGCCGTTTTGGACTTCGAATGGGAGATGCAAGTTTAGTAGATGGCATGGTATATGATGGTCTATCATGTTCTTTCCATCCAAAACATGTGCATATGGGTACCTATGGAAACGAAACAGCCAATACCTTTGAAATTGCTAGAGAAACACAGGATGAGTGGGCGGTTAGAAGTCATCTACTGGCTGTAAATGCAATAGAAGAAGGCAAGTTTGCTGAAGAAATTATACCGATTGAGATAAAAGGCAGAAAAGGTGACGTAACAACTGTGTTAGAGGATGAAGCCCCTCGTAAAAACACATCATTGGAAGCGTTATCAAAACTAAAACCCGCATTTGATAAGGATGGAACGATTACTGCAGGGAATGCGCCAGGAGTAAATGATGGAGCATGTGCCCTAGTATTAATGAGCGAAGAAAAAGCAAATAAAGAAGGACGCCAACCACTCGCTACTATTTTAGGGCATGCTGAGGTTGGAGTAGAGCCTAAGGACTTTCCACAGACACCTGGACTTGTCATTAACGAATTGTTAAAGAAGACTGGTAAATCGATAGAAGAAATTGATTTATTTGAAATAAATGAAGCTTTTGCTGCTGTTGCCTTAGTAAGTAATCAGATTGCTAAGCTCGATCCAGAGAAAGTAAATGTCAATGGAGGGGCAGTGGCATTAGGACATCCGATTGGAGCTTCTGGTGCACGAATTATTTTGACGTTAGCCTATGAATTAAAACGTCGTGGTGGTGGAATAGGGATTGCTGCAATCTGTTCAGGTGGCGGCCAAGGGGATGCCATCATGATTGAAGTACCTAAGCAGTAATCTAGCTAGTAAGTTGTAAGTTCAATAGATGATGAACTAAATCATAAAAATTAACACTTAAAGTTAATCAAATGATAGGGGATGGGAAGTAGTGACGATTCAAAAAGTAATGGTTGTTGGTGCTGGTCAAATGGGATCAGGGATTGCTCAAGTATGTGCACAAGCAGGATTTGATGTGAAACTAAATGATATGAAGCAGGAATTTTTAAACCGTGGGATAGGAGTTATTACAAAAAACTTATCCAGAGATGTGGAAAAAGGAAGAAAAACAGAAGAAGAAAAAGAAGCTGTATTGAACAGAATCTCTATGTCACTAGACTTAAAGGATGCCAATGATGTAGATCTTGTTATTGAAGCAGCTACAGAGAATATGGACATTAAACAATCAATATTTAAAGAACTAGATGCAATCGCCCCAAAGCATGCCATTTTAGCAACAAATACGTCTTCTTTACCAATTACAGAAATTGCTGCTGTAACAGAGCGACCACAACAGGTAATCGGGATGCATTTTATGAACCCAGTGCCGGTGATGAAGCTAGTTGAAATCATTCGTGGACTTGCAACTACTGATGAAGTCTATCAGGCTGTTGAAGAAATGACGCGAAAATTATCAAAGACTCCAGTAGAAGTCAATGATTATCCAGGTTTCATTTCAAACCGTATTTTGTTGCCGATGATTAATGAAGCAATTTATGCATTGTATGAAGGGGTTGCTACAAAGGAAGCTATTGATGAAGTGATGAAGCTTGGCATGAATCATCCAATGGGACCACTGACACTAGCTGACTTTATTGGATTAGATACATGTTTATCAATTATGGAAATCTTGCATGATGGGTTAGGAGATAGTAAGTATCGCCCATGTCCACTACTTCGTAAATATGTCGCAGCTGGTTGGCTAGGGAGAAAAACTGGTCGAGGGTTTTATGTCTACGAAGAATAAGGAGGATTTCTATGCATCTTGAATTTACTGCGGAGCAAATGATGATACGCGATATGGTGCGTCAATTTGCCGAAAGTGAAATAGCCCCTTTTATAGAGAAAATGGAGCAAGGAATATTTCCTCACGAGATTCTTAAAAAAATGGGAGAACTCGGACTAATGGGGATTACTGTTCCGGAAGAATATGGTGGCGCCGGAATGGACTTTACTTCTTATATATTAGCTATTAATGAACTTTCAAAAGTTAGTGCCGTAGTTGGAGTGATTCTTTCTGTGCATACTTCAGTTGGAACAAACCCAATTCTATACTTTGGAAATGAAGAACAAAAGAAAAGATATGTTCCAAAGTTAGCAAGTGGTGAGTATTTAGGAGCATTTTGCTTAACTGAACCGGAAGCGGGTTCAGATGCAGGAGCATTAAAAACCAAAGCCGTAAAAGAAGGAAACCATTACGTGTTAAATGGATCGAAAGTTTTTATCACTAATGGAGGAGAAGCCGACGTCTATATTGTATTTGCCTCAACGAATCCAACAAGGGGTTCTCGTGGTATTTCTGCTTTTATAGTAGAAAAGAATACACCAGGATTTATTGTAGGAAAAGATGAAAAGAAGATGGGGCTCCATGGCTCAAGAACGGTTCAATTAACTTTTGAAAATATGAAAGTACCGGCAGAAAATTTATTAGGTGATGAAAATACAGGTTTTAAAATTGCGATGGCCAATTTAAATATCGGGCGAATTGGCATATCCGCGCAAGGTTTAGGAATTGCAGAAGCCGCATTAGAGGCTGCAATAAACTATGCGAAAGAACGAAATCAGTTTGGAAAGCCCATCGCAGTAAACCAAGGGATAGGTTTTAAGTTAGCGGATATGGCTACTGCTGTAGAAGCAGCAAGATTACTAGTCTTTAGAGCAGCTAATCTTCAATCACTTGGTCTACCATGTAGCAAAGAAGCATCAATGGCGAAAGTCTTTGCTTCTAAAACAGCTGTTCAGGTTGCAACAGAGGCAATTCAAGTGTTTGGAGGATATGGTTTTACAAAAGATTATCCAGTTGAGAGATATTTCAGGGATGCTAAAGTAACCGAAATCTATGAAGGTACAAGTGAAATCCAAAAAATCGTGATAAGCAAAAATATCAATTAAGAAGTTGAGAATATGCCGATGATGTTCAAAACTTCCACGCACAAACAATACTACAAGATTAAAAAACGGGGGAATGGGAAAATGAACTTTCAATTGTCTGAAGAGCATCAACAATTACGCGAAATGATTCGTGACTTCGCTTTAAATGAAGTAGCACCTTCTGCTGGAGAACGGGATGAAGAAGAACGCTTCGATCGTGGAATTTGGGATAAGATGGCTGAGTTAGGCTTAACGGGAATTCCATGGCCGGAAGAATACGGTGGAGCAGGGTTCGATTATCTAGCCTATGCCATTGCAGTGGAGGAATTGTCTCGTGTATGTGCTTCGACAGGAGTAACGTTATCTGCACATACATCTTTAGCAGGCTGGCCAATTTTTAAGTTTGGGAATGAAGAACAAAAACAAAAATATCTACGACCAATGGCAGAGGGGAAAAAAATTGGTGCTTATTGCTTAACAGAACCGGGGTCAGGAAGTGATGCAGGCGGTATGAAAACGACTGCAAAACTTGATGGAGATGAGTATGTCCTAAACGGCTCTAAAATTTTCATTACTAATGGTGGTGTGGCAGATACTTATGTTGTATTTGCAGTAACGGATCCTACGTCAAAGCATAAAGGTACAAGTGCGTTTATTGTAGAATCGAGTTTCCCAGGATTTGGTGTTGGGAAGAAAGAAAAGAAAATGGGAATCCGCTCATCGCCAACAGCTGAAATCATATTTGATAATTGTCGTGTCCCTAAAGAAAACTTACTTGGTAATGAAGGGGAAGGCTTTATCATTGCGATGAAAACTTTAGATGGGGGAAGAAATGGAATTGCCGCTCAGGCAGTAGGTATTGCACAAGGTGCATTGGATGCAGCCGTAGAGTATGCTAAAAACCGTGTTCAATTTGGAAAACCGATTGTTGCCAACCAAGGAGTAGCTTTTAAACTTGCCGATATGGCGACTTCAATCGAAGCTTCTAGATTATTAACTTACAATGCAGCATGGTTAGAATCGAATAATCTTCCTTATGGAAAAGAATCGGCAATGGCAAAACTGATGGCTGGTGATACAGCGATGTCAGTTACAACCGATGCAGTTCAAATATTTGGCGGCTATGGTTATACAAAAGAATATCCAGTAGAACGCTATATGCGTGATGCAAAAATTACACAAATCTACGAAGGTACGCAAGAGATTCAGCGTCTAGTAATCTCTCGTATGATTACTAAATAATCCAATGACAGAAACAAATGAGAAAATCTTAGTTAAGACATCTGTTAAGGATGAGGGACTCATTGAATTTCGAAGAAGGCAAATTGTTGAGGGAGCGTTAAAACTATTTAAAGAAAAGGGTTTTCATCGTGCCACAACAAGAGAAATAGCAAAGGCTGCTGGATTTAGCATCGGAACTTTGTATGAATATATTCGTACAAAAGAGGATGTTCTATATTTAGTGTGTGATAGCATTTATCACCAAGTGATTAATCGACTATCTCAAATTTCTACAAGCTATGGAACGATTGAAGAGTTGAAAGAAGCTATCAAACAATACTTTTTGTTGATTGATAGTATGGTAGATGAATTTACAATTATGTATCAAGAAACAAAAACCTTACCAAAAAATGCACAAAGCTATGTTTTACAGAAGGAGTTAGAAATGGTAGCTCTTTTTGAAAAAATATTAACAGCATGTGTTGCATCAGGAAGTTTGAAGGTTACAGAGAAGGAAGTCTACTTAGCCGCTAACCATATTGTCGTTCAGGGGCAAGCTTGGGCATTCCGAAAATGGGCATTGCATAAGCATTTTTCAATTAGCGAATACACCGTTTCACAAACCAAACTCTGTTTATCTGGCATTTTACATTTTGATGAGTAACACCTTAACACCACTAAAAGCATACGTTTGAACGTTGCACAAAGTGGTGTTTTTATAAGCATCAATTGAATGGTAAGTTCAAATGGGGATGGGACTTATTTATTCAAAGACGATTCTTTCTTATTAGACGTTCATGAAAGGGGTACTATGCATGGTAAATGTTAAACAAGTTGAAGATACAGATCAAAAGGGAATCTACAAACCAAAGCATCATGTGCGTTTTGTAACAGCATCGAGCTTATTTGATGGGCATGATGTTTCTGTTAATATTATGCGTCGTATGCTACAAGCAAGTGGCGTGGAGGTTATTCATCTTGGTCATAACCGATCCGTAGAAGAAGTAGTCAATGCCGCGATACAAGAGGATGCGCAAGCAATAGCGGTATCTTCTTATCAAGGCGGACATATGGAATATTTTAAATATATGTATGACTTATTACATGAAAAGGGTGCTCCCCATATCAAAATCTTCGGTGGTGGTGGGGGAGTAATTCTACCAAAAGAGATAGAAGAGCTTCATGAATATGGAATTTCGGGCATTTTCTCACCTGAAGACGGAATGAAGCTAGGCTTACAAGGGATGATTAATGAACAAATTAAGCAATCTGATTTCTCAACTTTAAAAGGAAATTATATGGATTTGTTTAATCAGCTTTCTACAGATCGACCTGAAATCTTAGCAAATTTAATCACTGCTGCAGAAATTGGTGGGGACGGGCAAACAATGCATCTCATTGAAGAGGCAAAGAAACAATCTAAAAAAACGCCAGTCTTAGGAATCACTGGAACTGGTGGGGCCGGGAAATCCTCCTTAACCGATGAATTGATTCGACGATTCTTACGTGAGTTTCCAGAGAAGAAAATTGCGATTATTTCAGTAGACCCGACCAAACAAAAAACGGGTGGAGCTCTATTAGGCGATAGAATCCGAATGAATGCAATCTTTGATCAACGAGTGTATATGCGTAGTTTAGCAACTCGTAGTTCACGAACAGAGTTATCTGCATCTATAGGCGACGTGCTTGATATTGTGAAGGCAGTAGGTTATGACCTCATTATTGTAGAAACGAGTGGTATCGGCCAAGGGGATGCAGAAATCACAAAATATACAGACCTTTCAATGTATGTCATGACGAGTGAATTTGGTGCGCCTACACAGCTAGAGAAAATTGATATGATTGATTTTGCAGATTTAATCGTCATTAATAAGTTTGAACGAAAAGGCTCCGAGGACGCTCTTCGTCAAGTTCAAAAACAGTATCAACGCTCCCATGAATTGTGGTCGGAGGATTTAGATAAAATGCCTGTCTATGGCACAATTGCGAGCCAATTCAATGATAAGGGTACGAACTCCTTATTTGCAGCCCTTGTAGCGAAGATTAATGAAAAATTAAATTTTGATTGGAAAACTTCTTACGAGCTATTTGTGAAGACACAAAAACAGGATGTCATTATTCCGAATAATCGTCGCTATTATCTGAGAGAAATTGTGGATACGGTTCGGGATTATCATAAAAGAAGTGCACAACAGGTTGAACTTGCGCGGAAACTCTATCAATTAGAAGGGGCAATTCAGCAACTGGTTACATCCTCACCCGAAGATGCACTAGTTAAATCATTAGAGTCTTTAGTAGAAGGTGTAAAAGGTGAATTAACAGGTGAATCAAAACGTATTATAGAAAACTGGGAGAAAATTAAAGAATCCTATGCTGGGGATGAATTTGTCACGAAAATAAGAGATAAAGAAATACGAACTATATTAAAAACAACTTCTTTATCTGGAACAAAAATTCCGAAAGTCATACTGCCTAAGTTTAAAGATTATGGTGAAATTTTACGTTGGGTTTATGCTGAAAATGTTCCTGGAGAATTCCCTTATACTGCGGGTGTTTTCCCGTTTAAACGTGAAGGTGAGGATCCAAAACGCCAATTTGCCGGTGAAGGGACACCGGATCGAACGAATAAACGATTCCATTATTTATCAAAAGATGATGATGCAAAACGATTATCTACAGCATTTGACTCTGTTACTTTATATGGAGAAGACCCAGATTACCGACCAGATATCTTCGGGAAAGTTGGTGAATCTGGTGTAAGTGTATGCACATTAGATGATATGAAAAAACTATATGCCGGATTTGATTTATGTGCACCTTCCACATCGGTATCCATGACGATTAATGGTCCTGCACCAATCATTTTAGCCATGTTTATGAATACGGCAATTGATCAGCAAGTTCAGAAAATGGAAGAGGAATTAGGGCGACAGTTAACTGTTGCTGAGTTCACTGAGGTTCGAGAAAAGACGCTACAAGTTGTGCGCGGAACAGTTCAAGCTGATATCTTAAAAGAAGATCAAGGTCAAAATACGTGTATTTTCTCTACTGAATTTGCCCTCCGTATGATGGGAGATATCCAAGCGTATTTTATTGATCACAAAGTACGTAATTACTATTCTGTTTCAATTTCTGGTTATCATATAGCAGAAGCAGGGGCAAACCCAATCTCTCAGCTAGCTTTTACGTTAGCAAATGGGTTTACGTATGTTGAATATTATTTAAGTAGAGGCATGAACATTGATGATTTTGCGCCGAATCTATCGTTCTTTTTCTCTAACGGATTAGATCCAGAGTATACAGTAATTGGCCGAGTGGCTCGGAGAATTTGGTCTATCGTCATGCGTGATAAATATAATGCGAATGAACGTTCACAAAAATTAAAGTACCATGTACAAACATCTGGACGCTCATTGCACGCACAAGAAATTGATTTTAATGATATTCGTACGACTCTTCAGGCGTTAATGGCACTACAGGATAATTGTAATTCTCTTCATACAAATGCATACGATGAAGCAATTACAACGCCAACAGAAGAATCAGTGAGACGGGCGATGGCAATTCAAATGATTATTACAAAAGAGCATGGCCTATCTAAAAATGAGAATCCTTTACAAGGGTCATTTATCGTTGAAGAATTAACTGATTTAGTCGAAAACGCCGTACTAGAAGAATTTGAGCGAATAAATGACCGAGGTGGCGTACTTGGAGCAATGGAAACCCAATATCAACGGGGCAAAATTCAAGAAGAATCCATGTATTATGAACATCTTAAACATTCAGGGAAATTACCGATTATTGGGGTAAATACGTATTTAAATCCGAATCCACCTTCAGCTGATAGCATCAACAGTATGGAAATAGCTCGTGCATCAAAACAAGAAAAGGAATTACAAATTCATAATTTACAAGCTTTCCAAACTCACCACCAAGCAGACTGTGAAGCTTCCCTAAACAAACTGAAGGAAGTTGCTCTTTCAGGTGGAAATATATTCGAGCAACTAATGGAAACTGTAAAAGTAGCAAGTCTAGGTCAAATCACCAAAGCTTTGTATGAAGTGGGAGGCCAGTACAGAAGAAATATGTAGTTCCAATTTGGATGAGAATGTTAACACCTGCTTTCATCCTGCGTTACCTGTCATATAAGCGTTTTTGAGTCAATCTAGGTTGTTGGTTCTTATGCAGGAAATACTTAAAAATACGTGTAGACAAAGTCGAAATTAGACTTTGTCTCTTGCTATTTTTAAATCCTCCTTTTTTTGTAGTAAGAAAGTTATTGAATAAAAACATTGAAAAATTGGTTACATTAGGAAGAATCTCTTTACTAGGTATGAGATAATATAATTAGTAGGATTTTCTATAAATAGTTCTAAATAGGGGTTCGAAAATTAGTACTATTTATTTGAATTTAGCTATAATAGATGGGACAGAAGGGAAGATTATAATTGCAGAAACAATATATTCAGTACATAATTATCTTGGCGTGTTTTCTTGCTATCTTCTTCTTATACAATAAGCAATTAGGATCTGTTCCACTATTAATATTATCTGGCTTTTTATTTTATTTAGGGATAAAAGAAATATATAGAATAAAAAAGATTAAATGAAACTAGCAT
>Ga0180217_1001425_pt1 | contig 26391 bp, 21 predicted proteins | sample eDN3rd37CBELigOP_FD_128521 | JGI IMG/M metagenome (GOLD analysis project Ga0180217, IMG submission 128521) | Enriched Organic Plus compost microbial communities from Emeryville, California, USA - eDNA 3rd pass 37_C BE-Lig OP (version 2) (version 2) ... | reverse complement strand
TTTGTCACGTCCTTCCGCGCCATCGTCGATCAGGGCCGCGTCGGACCGGGCGACTGGGTGGCGGTGCATGGCTGCGGCGGTGTCGGCCTCTCCGCGATCATGATCGCCAGCGCCATGGGCGCGAACGTGGTCGCCATCGATCTCACGCAGGAGAAGCTCGACTTCGCGAGGCAGATGGGCGCGGTGGCGACGATCAATGCGCGCGAGGTCGCCGATGTGGTCGAGGCCGTGCGCGAGATCACGAAGGGCGGCGCGCATGTGTCCATCGACGCGCTGGGACATCCCAGCACCTGCTTCAACTCGATTGCGAACCTGCGCCGTCGCGGACGCCACGTGCAGGTCGGTCTCATGCTGGGCGATCATTCGCGGCCGCAGATCCCGATGGATCGCGTGATCGGGTGGGAGCTCGAAGTCCTCGGCAGCCACGGCATGCAGGCCTTCCGCTATCAGGCCATGATGAGCATGATCGAGACGGGCAAGCTCGAACCACACAAGCTCGTCGGCAAGAGGATCAGCCTCGAGGAGGCACCCGAAGCCCTCATGAACATGGACAAGTTCGAAGGGCTCGGCATCAGCGTGATCACGCGGTTCTAAAGCATCGGACGTGAAAAGTGGATTCCACTTTTCATGTCCGATGCTTCTTCTCAAGTGAGGGCATCATTTGAGCAAAAAGCCGGATCCACTTTTTCGCACGATGCCCTCAAGGCGCGATCACGCTTTCGGCAGCGCATAGGCAATCACGTAATCACCGGCCTTCGTGCCGAGCGATCCGTGGCCGCCGGCGACGACGAGCAGATATTGGCGCCCGTCCTCGCCCGTGTAGGTCATGGGCGTCGCCTGTCCGCCTGCGGGAAGACGATCCTCCCACAATTGCTGGCCATTCGTGACGTCATAGGCACGCACATAGTAATCGATGGTGCCTGACAGGAACGCCACGCCGCCCGCCGTCATGATCGGGCCGCCGAGATTGGGCACGCCGAGCGGCAGCGGAAGCGGGATGGGTGACGCATCGCGCGTCGTGCCGTTCTTGTGCTTCCAGATGATGTTGCCGTTGGTGAGATCGGCAGCAGCCACATAGCCCCAGGGCGGCGCCTGGCACGGAATCCCGATCGGCGAGGTGAAGGCAAAGAGCTTCACCGCGAACGGCGCGCCGAAATTCTCGTTGAGCGCGGGCAGGCTTCCCTCCGGCCGCTGCTCGCCCTGCACGTAGAGCGATCCCTCGTCCTCACGCGGAACGAGCTGCGACACGAAGGCGAGATAAGCCGGCGTCGTGAACGCGATCTGGCGCTGCGGATCGACGGCGATGCTGCCCCAGTTGAACACGCCGAAATTGCCGGGATAGACCAGCGTGCCCTGCAGGGACGGCGGCGTGTAGCGGCCCTCGTAGCGCAGCCGCTTGAACATGATGCGGCAGGCGAGCTGGTCGAACAGCGTCGCGCCCCACATGTCGCTCTCCTTCAGCGGCGGCGGGTCATAGGACAGGGCCGAGACCGGCTGCGTCGTCGCCGTCCTGTCTCCTTCGGCCGCGCCCTGCGGCACGGGCCTCTCGGTGACCGGAAGCGCCGGTTGTCCCGTGCGCCGGTCGAGCACGAAGACCTCGCCCTGCTTCGTCGGCTGCACGAGGGCCGGAACCTCCTGCCCGCCGATGGTCAAGTTGATCAGGCTCGGCTGCGAGGGCACGTCGTAGTCCCACAGGTCGTGATGCACCGTCTGGAAGACCCAGCGCAGCTGTCCGGTGGCGATGTCGAGCGCGACCACCGACGACGAGAAGCGGTCCACGTTCTCGCTGCGGTTGCCGCCCCATTGATCCGGCGGCTGGTTGCCGAGCGGCACATAGATCATGCCGAGTTCCTCATCGACGCTGGAGATCGACCAGCTGTTCGGGGAATTCGGCACATAGGTCTCATTCGGCGCAATCGGTGTCGTGACATCGGGATTGCCGGAATCCCAGTTCCAGACGAGCGCGCCGGTATTCACGTCGAAGGCGCGGATGACGCCGGATTGCTCATTGGTCGACACGTTGTCGAGCACCGTGCCGCCGACGATGATGAGGCCCCGCGCCACCACGGGCGGCGAGGTGGAATAATAGGCGCCGGGCTTCACATTCGGCATGTTGCGCCACAGATTGATCTGCCCCGTTCCACCAGCGAAGTTCGCGCAGACTGCGCCGTTCTCAGGGTTCAGGGCGATGAGTCGTCCGTCTGCCGTAGGCATGAAGAGCTTCGCGTTGCATTCCTGCGCAACCTGCGCGCTCGACGTTGCCGCAACCGGCAGATCGGGAACGGGCTCAGCACCGGGGGCCTGCGGAGCGGAAGGAGCGGCGACGGCTCCGTTGCCGGGGTAATAGGACAGGCCGCGGCAGGTGAGATGCTGAAGCGCGAGTTCGCCGCGCACCTGCGGTTCGTAGCGCCAGATCTGCTGTCCCGTCGTCGCATCGAGCGCAATCACGTCCTGATGCGGCGTGCACAGGAAGAGCCTGTTGCCGATCTTCAGCGGCGTGACCTGGAACGTGGTCTCCTCCGGATCGCCGGGCTGGCCGCGCACATCGCCGGTGCGATAGGTCCAGGCGACCTCGAGATTGCCGACATTGGCCGGCGTGATCTGGTTCAGGGGCGAATAGCGCTGGCCGTAAGCCGTGCGCCCATAGGCGTGCCATTCGCCCGGCGGCACGCCCAGCGCATCGGGCGGCACCTGCGCGCGGGCCTCGGGCGCGGTGCCTTCGATGGTGCGATGATCGGTGAACCAGGATGCGACGGCGACCACGAGAGCAAGGCCGAGGGCCGCACTCAGCAGCAACCCGGCGCCGCGGAAGGCTGAGACCCGCACCGGCGCATCGCGAGCAGCCTCGCTCGGCCGCGCCCTCAACGCGCGCCGCACCCATGGGGTGAGGAGGAACAAGCCGAGCAGGAAGATGACGCCGCCCCGGGCGCCGAGGGGCCACCAATCGAGGCCGACCTCCCACAGCGCCCAAGCCAGGGTGCCTGCGACAACCGCCGCATAGACCCACAGGGCGGCAGGCTGCGCCGTGACGAGGAGATAGGCCGTCAGGAGAAAGCCGAGGCCTGCGATGAGATAATACCAGGAGCCGCCGAGCAGGATCAGCCAGATGCCGCCTCCCGCCAGTCCCAGCCCCATCAGCGCGGTGACAAGGCCTGTTCCCAAAAGGACAGGGCTCCACGACAGCTTGTTCATGAGAGTCCTCCGACAGGTGCATGGGGCAATCTGCTAACTCTGTCCCATAGGAATTGTTCACGTGCGGCCTAGCTTCCTCGGGAGCGGGCGCTCGCCTGCCCGCTCCCATCAATCTCTCAAAACGGCTATGCTCGCCGTGCCAGCCTGCCGAGCCAAGAACATCTGGAGGACATCATGGGCTATCTGCCTGCTGCCACGCGCTATGACACGATGATCTACAATCGCTGCGGCCGGAGCGGCCTGAAGCTGCCGGCGATCTCCCTGGGCCTCTGGCACAATTTCGGCGAGGACAAATCGGCGGCGACGGCGCGGGAGATCTGCCGCACGGCCTTCGACCTCGGCATCACCCATTTCGACCTCGCCAACAATTACGGCCCGCCGCCCGGCTCGGCCGAAACGCTGTTCGGAGACATCCTGCGCAACGATTTCCACGGTCTTCGCGACGAGCTCGTGATCTCCACCAAGGCGGGCTATCGCATGTGGCCGGGACCTTACGGCGAATGGGGAAGCCGCAAATACCTGCTTTCCAGCCTCGATCAGAGCCTCAAGCGCATGGGGCTCGACTATGTCGACATCTTCTACTCGCACCGCTTCGATCCCGAGACGCCGCTGGAGGAGACGATGATGGCGCTCGATTCCGCCGTGCGGCAGGGCAAGGCGCTCTATGTCGGCCTCTCCTCCTACAACAGCCGGCGCACGCGCGAGGCCTATGCCATCCTGCGCGAACTCAAGACGCCCTGCATCATCCACCAGCCGAGCTATTCCATGCTCAACCGCTGGATCGAGGAGGATGGGCTTCTCGATACGCTCGATGAGCTCGGCATGGGCTCCATCGTGTTCTCGCCGCTGGCACAGGGCATGCTGACGACGAAATATCTCGGCGGAATTCCCGAGAGCAGCCGCGCGGCCCAGGGCAAATCGCTGCGCACGAGCTTCCTGAGCGAAGACAACCTCGCACGCATCCGCAGCCTCAACGACATTGCTCAGCGGCGTGGACAGACGCTTGCACAGATGGCCCTCGCCTGGGTGCTGCGGGGCGGACGTGTGACCTCCGCGCTCATCGGTGCCAGCAGGCCCGAACAGGTGGTCGATTGCGTGGGCGCGCTGAAGAACCCGTCATTCACCGCCGAGGAACTCGCCGAGATCGATCGCTACGCCACGGAAGGCGGGCTCAACATCTGGGCGCAATCGTCGGAGCGCGAAGGACCTTCCCGCGGAAAGTAGCGTCAACGCCGCGTCGAGACGCTCACAGGAACACCGCTTGAGATGGAATTGCTCACGGTGGACGTTTCCTGCGCCTTGCGGATGAGCGTCTCGAGATCGGCGGTCTCGTCGGCTGCCTCGACAACTACGTGAACGGCGGCGGACGTCGCGCGCAGCGGCGTGCCGTCGAAGGTCACCGTCACATCGACGGCAACACCCGTCAGCGTGATGCCCATCTCATGTGCGACGTAATGGAGGTCGTTGCAGAAGCAGCCGCCGATCGCCAATCCGAGCAGCTGTCCCCCGTTGAAGCCGAGCCCCCTGCCGCCGGCCTTCCCTTCCGGGCGGTCGACAATGACCGAGTGAACGCCGGCCCATCCGATGGAGGCCTCGGTGTCCGGAATGCCGCGCAGACTGACCGTCATGGCTGTCATGGAGCACCTCCCGCCAGCTCACTCTGCCCCGATCGTGCCTCCTCCGCCAGCCCCGAACTCTCCTGCGCTTCGTGCGTTCATCCTGAGTACCCCGCCAGAACGTTTGAGGCGGCCGAAGGCCTCGGACTAGCCTGAGAGGCGGCATCCCTCCATGAGGATCGGGCAATGGGCTCTTACGATCCGATCGACGATCGTCGTCAGGCGCGGCGCTTTCGCGCCCAGCACCTCGCGAAGATCGTGGTGGAGTCCGATGTCATGATCACCTGCATGGTGGAGGACATCTCGACCGGCGGCGCGAAAATCAGTCTCCACGGGCGCCATCATGTGCCCGACGAGTTCGATCTCTACATCGCCGCGCACGAGCTGCAGGTTCATCGGGCGCAGCTGCGGTGGCGTCAGGACGGAATGCTCGGCGTCGCCTTTCTCAAGCCGGCTGACCAGCCCCGCGCGCTCACCAAGGACGAGGATGAACGATTCCGCGTGGAAGCCGAATGGACGGGAAAACTCTCCACCCGCAGGCGCCGCGTGTTCCGCTGAGCCGGACTATCGCCGCCCGAACAGACGCTCGATATCGGTGAGCTTCAGCTCCACATAAGTGGGACGTCCGTGGTTGCACTGGCCGGAGAGCGGCGTCGCCTCCATCTCGCGCAGGAGCGCGTTCATCTCTTCCGGGCGCATGCGGCGCCCGGCGCGGATGGAGCCATGGCAGGACATGCGCGAGAGAACCGCATCGAGCCGCTCCTCCAGCGGATTGGCAGCGCCCTGCCCCCATTCGGCGAGCGCATCGGCCACATCCTGCACCAGCGCCTTGATGCGCCCGCCCGCGAGCGCCGACGGCACCTCGCGCACGAGCAGCGCGCCATGGCCGAAGGGCTCGACCACGAGGCCGAGGCTCTCCAGCATGGATGCTTCCGCCAGCACGCGATCCGCATCCACCGGATCGAGATCGACGACCTCGGGAATGAGCAGCAGCTGCCGGGCGATGCCCGATGACGCGCGCTCGCGCTTCAGGCGCTCATAGACGAGGCGCTCATGCGCGGCATGCTGATCGACGATCACGATGCCGTCCTGCGTCTGCGCGACGATGTAGGTGCCATGCAGCTGCGCGCGCGCCGCGCCGAGGGGCGCGGCTTCCATCTCGGGCGCGACCTCGTCCATGGTCGCGCGGCTATCGGCGGAGGGTGTCGCGAGATCGGGCAGGACCGCTTGGGATTCCGCGAGTCCGGATGCCGGCGCATACGGCTGCGGCTCGGGATCGAGCGGGGCCTGCCAATTTGCGAAACCGCTCGACGGGCGAATGATGGACGGGCGGTGATGCCCGTAAGCGGGACGCGCCGGCAGCGCACCCTGCGGGCGCAGGCTCTCCAGGGTGCGTGCGCCGACGGTGGAGGATGCGCGCGTGCCGAAGCGGTTGATCGCCTCCCTGATGGCCGCGACCACGAAGCCGCGCATGAAAGCCGGATCGCGGAAACGCACCTCCGTCTTTGCGGGATGCACGTTCACGTCCACCGCGCGCGGGTCGAGCTCGATCATCATGGCGAGCACCGGATGACGGTCGGAGGCCATCACATCGGCATAGGCGCCGCGCACCGCGCCGAGCAGGAGCTTGTCGCGCACGGGACGTCCGTTCACCACGAAATGGATCGAGGTGGAGGTGCCGCGATGATAGGTGGGCAGGCTCGCAAATCCCGTGAGCCGGACGCCTTCGCGCTCGACGCCGATGGACATGGCGTTCTCATGGAAATCGGAACCGAGCACCCGCGAGAGGCGGCGCAGGAAGCCGTGCTCCCCCGGTTCCTCCGGCGGATAGGTGAAGGAGGTGATGTGCTCGCCCGACAGGGTGAAGCGAATGGTCGGATGCGCGATGGCGAGGCGCTTCACGATCTCCGCCACGGCCTGCGCCTCCGAGCGGTCGCTTTTCAGGAACTTCAGGCGCGCGGGCGTCGCCGCGAACAGATCCGTGACCTCGACGCGGGTGCCCTTTGGGGCAGAGGCGGGACGAACGGGATGCTTCACGCCCGCCTCGACCACGATCATGGACCCGGTCTCGGCCTCCCTCGTGCGGGTCGTGATGGCGAGGCGCGCGACGGCTCCGATGGACGGCAGCGCCTCGCCGCGAAAGCCGAGGGTGTTGATGGCGAACAGATCGCCGTCCGGGATCTTCGACGTGGCGTGGCGCTCGACGGCGAGTTCCAGGTCCTCCGGCGTCATGCCCTGACCGTCATCGACGATGCGGATCAGGCGACGCCCGCCCGCCTCGACGGTAATCTCGATGGACGAGGCGCCCGCATCGACGGCGTTCTCGACGAGCTCCTTGACGGCCGCAGCCGGGCGCTCGACGACCTCGCCCGCGGCGATGCGGTCGACGAGAACGGGATCAAGGCGGCGAACGGACATGAGACGCTTCTGAACGGAGGATTCGGACAGCAGAAGATAAGGAGAGACCGCCACTGATGCCAGCGGCCGCGACGTTATTCCCCTGCCCATTCAACGTCGTCCCGGACGGCGCCTGCCGATCCCGGGTTCTGCTCCGCAGCCCCGGGATGACGCTTCTGCCTATCCCTGCGCCAGGTACTGCTTGGCGAGGATCTTGCCCTCTTCCACGGCGGGCTGGTCGAACGGATCGACGCCGAGGGCGTAGCCGGTCAGGATGGTCTCCAGCATGAAATGCATGAGCAATTCGCCCACCGCCTGCTCGTCCAGTTTTTCGATATGGATGCGGCGGGTCGGGCGGCTGTTCCGGGCCAGGGTATCAGCCGTGGCGCGCCCCTGCGCGGCCACGAGATCGCCGATGCGCTTGCCGCCGAAGTCCGGCTCGCCGGCCCGCCTGGCGAGCTTCTCGTCCATGATCGGCCCCTGCCCCGCCACGCCCGTCGTCAGGACGGTGAAGAGCTTATCGTTGGGGCCTGCGAGATAAAGCTGGAGCTGGCTGTGCTGGTCCACCGGGCCGATGGCGGCCACCGGCTGCGTGCCCTTGCCGTCCTTGCCGATGCTCTCGGCCCAGAGCTGCACCCACCAGCGGGTGAAGCGCTCCAGGCGGTCCGCATAGGCCATGGTGACGGCGATGCCCCTGCCTTCCTTCGCGGCGGCGACGTTGAGCGCCGCTCCGAGCGCCGCCGGCGCGTCCTTGGCGGCGGCGCCCTTCTGGAAGGGCGCATAGGCCTCCGCGGCGCCGTGGCGAATGGCGGCGATGTCGAGACCGAGGACCGCCGCCGGCAGCAGACCCACATTGGTGAGCACGGAATAGCGGCCGCCGATGCCCGTGTGATGCTCCAGGAAGCGCACGCCTTCCGGCTCCAGGAGATCGCGCAGGGCATTGCGCCCGCCATCCTTGCGGGGCTCCGACAGCCCCAGGAACATGTCCTTGGGCAGGGCCTTCAGGCCGGCCTTTTCGAGGGCGGAGAGCACGGCGATGGTCTGCATCAGGGTCTCGCCCGTGCCGCCGGACTTCGAGATCGCGACGAAGCGCGTCGACGAGAGCGGCAGCTTGTGCAGGACGTGGTCGAAGGTAATGGGATCGAGATTGTCGAGGAAATGGACGCGCGGGCTCTCGGTGAAGCGGCCAGCGCCGGGAACCGCGTAGTCCTTGAGCTGGGCGAGGGTCTGACCGCCGAGGCTCGAGCCGCCGGTGCCGAGGAACACCACATCCGTCGCATCCAGGCGCAGCCAGTGCGCTGCCTCCTTGACGGCGGCGAGATCCTCCGTGGTGCGCGGCATGTGCAGCAGCGGGAGGCGCCCTGAAGCATCGTCTTCGGCGAGCTGCTTCATGGCCTGGCCGACGGCCGCGAGGGCTGCCTCGAACCCACCTTGCGAAAGACCGCCCTCCCCGATCGAGGATTCCAGGGCAAGATCAATCGATTGCTGCAGGGCCATGCGGTTACTCCGACTCGTATTGGAAGAACTCTTGATCGAAAGAGAAGCGGAACATTAGGGCAGAGATGGGGTGACGGCTAGGGGAGCGGTCCGACCGCTCTCCCACGCCCAGAGACGAAAAAGGAGCCCGAAGGCTCCTTGATCGTGAGATGACGGCTCTCTGTCACAATCCTGTCGGACGGCCCGCGATCACCGTGAGCATCCGTCCGTCGCCGAAGATGCGCTGCGCCGCTTCGCGGATATCGGCCTGCGTGACCGAGGACACCAGGGCGTTGCGGCGGCCGATATAGTCGATGCCGAGGCCCTCGAAGGCGATCTGCGCCAGGGTGTGGGCGATCTTGGTCGAGGTGTCGAAGCCGAGCGCATAGGAGCCGATCAGGTAGTCCTTCGCCTTCTGCAGCTCCTCATCGGACGGCCCCTCCTCCTTGAGCCGGGCCATTTCGCCTGCGATCACGTCGAGGCATTCCACGACGCGCTCGTTCTTGGTGGCGGTGTAGCCCCAGGTCATCGCGGCGGCGCGGTAGCTCACGAGCGACGTGCCGACGCTGTAGGCCAGGCCGCGCTTCTCGCGCACCTCCTGAAAGAGCCGCGAGGTGAAGGAACCGCCGCCGTAGATGTGGTTGAGCACATAGGCCGGGATGAAGCCCGGATCGCGCCATGCGATGCCCGGCGTGCCGAAGCGGATCACCGATTGCGGGACATCGACATCGACGACGAAGCGCGAGCCGATCTTCTGCAGCGCGGCCGGCGGGATGACGGACAGCGGCTTTGCCTCGGGGAGCGAACCGAACACCTTGTCGAGCAGGATCGACAGATTGTCGGAATTGATGGCGCCGACGACAGCGATCTTGACGCGTCCACATGCGATCATGGCGCGATGCATGGCGACGAGATCGTCCCGCGTGATCGCCGCCACGCTCTCCGGCGTGCCGGAGGTGGGACGGCCATAGGCGTGACCGGCAAAGCCCTCCTCGAAGAAGCGTCGCGTCGCCATCACGCCCGGATCGTTCTGCTGATAGCGCAGGCCCGCGATGGTCTGTGCCCGCACGCGCTCGATCGCGTCCTGGTCGAAGCGCGGCTCGGCAAGGGCCAGGCGCAGCAGTTCGAAGGCCTCGTCGGCATGCTTGACGAGGGTCTTGAGCGAACCGCCGATGGCATCGTTGCCCGCATTGAACGAGAGCTCGATGGCGCGCCCCGCCAGACGCTCCTGGAAGGCATCGGAATCCAATTCACCCGCGCCCTCGTCGAGCAGACGCGCCAGCATCTGCGCAACGCCCGGCTTGTCCTGCGGGTCGTGCGCCGATCCGCCTTCGAAGATGAAGGACATTGCGATCAGCGGCACCACGTCGGATTCGACGTGCCATGCCTCGACGCCGCCCGCGGAGGTCAGCACCTTCACATGGGTGGGCGACGAGGACAGGGTTTCGACGGAAGCGGTCATCATTACCTCAAATCATGAGCAGAATGTCAGGACGCTGACTTCTGCAGGTAGCCCGTCACGGAGCGGCGGGCGACGAGATAGCGCTCAGCAACGGAGGCGAGATCCTCCTTGAGCACCGCCTCGATCTCCGCGGGCCAACGGCGCACCTCCTCGATCGTCTCGCCGATGGCGAGAGCGGATCCATAGATGCGTGCGAGCGACGATTGGCTGTCGGTGGAATAGATCGTCTCGGCCACGAGGCGAGTCTTGGCGCGCTCGATCGAATCCGAATCCAGCGCCTCGGCCGGAATGGTCTTGAGCACCTGATCCACAGCCTCCTCGAGCGCGGACAGGGAGACGCCTTCGGCCGGAACGGCGTAAACGCAGAAGCGCGTGTCCTCCATGGCCGAGGACATGTACCAGGCGCCGGCATTCACCGCGATGCCGCGCTCCAGCACGAGCTTGCGGTAGAGATACGACGTCGGCCCGCCGCCGATCACTTCGGCGAGCAGCTCGAGCGCGTAGCAGTCGCGCTGCGTGGCAGTGCGGCAGGATGGAACGAGGTAGAGCCGCTGCATCGTCGGCTGCTCGACCTTCGGATCGGCCACGGTGATGTGGCGCGCGGCGACCGGCTCGGGCTCGCGCGGGCGGATGCGGACCGGGCGCTTGCCCTGCGGCGCGATGCGGCCATAGGTGGCGTCGGCCAGGCGGCGCACCTCGTTGGCGGTCACATCGCCGGCGACGACCAGGATGCCGTTCTCCGGCGTGTAGAAGCGCTTGTAATAGTCGAGCGCATGCTCGCGATTGAGCGTCTCGATTTCATGCATCCAGCCGATGATCGGGATGCCGTAAGGATGATGCACGAAGAGCGACGCCGCCATCGCCTCGGAAAGCTGGGCGGACGGATCCGTCTCGACACGCATGCGCCGCTCTTCGAGCACCACGTCGCGCTCGGGCGCGATCACGGATTCCTCAAGCAGCAGATTGGTCATGCGGTCCGACTCGAACTCCATCATGACCTTCAGGTGCTCGCGCGCGACGCGCTGGAAATAGGCCGTGTAGTCGAATGACGTGAAGGCGTTTTCCTGTCCGCCGAGGCCGGAGACGATCTTGGAGAACTCGCCGGCAGGATGCTTGCCGGTGCCCTTGAACATGAGATGCTCAAGGAAGTGCGCAATGCCGGATTGCCCGATCGGATCATCCGCCGAGCCGTTGCGGTACCACACCATATGCGTGACGACAGGAGCCCGGTGATCGGGAATCACAACGACATCAAGGCCGTTGTCGAGAGTGAACGAGGAGAGATCAGGGCCGCTGCCTTCCGTGCGCCCGAAGGAGGAGGCGTCGGCTCTGAGAATGGGCTTGGAGGCAGTCTTCATGACGGTTCAACCTTAGAGGCTTCAATTCGTTTCCTAGGGTAATCCCTACGGGCATAGTCCAATCGGGCAGGCACGCAAGCGCGGCAGGAAACTTTCCGGTGCGACACGGTCGGCGGCGAGAAAGCGGATCAGGCTTGGCTTTGCATAGCCCCTAGAACGTATTCAGGCGAAGCGGGGTGAGCCCGTTCGCCTGAAGAGGAAGATAATGGGCAACGGCGAACTACTGGCGGCGCCGCTGCTGTTCGATGAAGGCCATCGGGCTGTCCGGATCACCCGAAGGCTTGGGATCGGCAGAGGCCTTGAGGGGCGCATTGCCGGCGGCCTTGAGGAGATTCTGCGGAGGATCGCTCAGATAGCGGCGCTGCAGGCCATCGCCCTGAAGCTCGACCTTCTTGTCCTGGGAGAAAGCCCGCAGTTCATCGGGCGTCATGCGGCTGTTCTCGGTCTTCCAGCCGCCCGAAGGCTGCGGAAGAGAGTCACGGCTGTTCGGGTTGCGGCCGGCGCGAACCTCGTCGATGGACAGCCGCTTGCCTTCGCTGAGCTTGTAGAGTTCGGTTTCCGTGTAAGGCGTCCTGGCCTCACGGGCCGCCTTGCGGCGGGCCGCCACGTCCGGGTCGTTGGGCCAGTTGGCATTCGCCTCGGCAGCGTTGCGGGGTGCCGGAGCCGGCAGATCCATCTTCGGCGGCAGCACCAGGGGCGCGCGCTCGTTGTAGATGATCGGCTCCTTTTCCTTGGGAATGATTCCGATGCTGCCCAGCAGGCTCTTGATGGCCTCGCCCTCTTCCGCCAAGGCGGGGGAAGCGGCGACCAGGAGCGCCAGGGCTCCGGCACGGCACAAGACTGTCATTCCCTTCATGGCACACCCACCATTGATTCCCATTATGCCTGGAACGCCTGATCGCTCTTTAGGGCGAACGTAAGGCAGCTTGTCCAACGCGGAGGGGCTAGCGGCCCCTTTTCGCCTCCAGGACGAAGGAGTCATAAAGCAATCCAATCACACCCGCAACGATGGCCGCGTCGGCCACGTTGAAGACGTACCAGGACCAGTCGCCGACGTGGAACTGGATGAAATCGAACACCGCCCCATAGGCCAGCCGGTCGATGACGTTGCCGATGGCCCCGCCCACGATGAGCCCCAGGGACACGGCCAGGAGCTTCGCCCTCGTCCGGCGGATCCAGACGGACAGGCCGATGGAGGCCAGGATCGACACCACGATGAGGATCCAGCGCCCCAGACCTCCGTCCTGCTGGAAGAGGCCATAGGAAATGCCCCGGTTCCAGACCACGATGAGGTTGATGAAGGGGGCGAACTCCACCGGCTCCTTCATCGGGAGGTCGAAGACGAACAGCGTGTAGAGCTTGCTCGCCTGATCGAGGATCAGGGTGATCAGAGCGGCCGAAAAGCCCAGGATCGCCGCGGCCGAGAGGCCCTCCCCGGCCGCGCGGCCTCTGGAGGCCCGGGGCTTCGACCCAGGCGGCCTGGCCGCAGCGCGAGGGCGCCGCGGAGCCGTTTCGGGAGTGCCTGCGCCGGATGCCGGCAGGTCCGGACCGTTGCCCCTGCTCATTCGGCAGCCGCCTTCAGCCGGTCCCACTCCCGCAGGGCCGCCGCATCGCGCGGCGTCACGTCAGGGTATTCGGGGTCCGAACCGACATCGGGCGACACCTTCCACGAGCGGGCGCATTTGCGGCCCTTGGCGAGTTCCGGCACCACGCAGACGCCCTTCACATCTTCGAGACGGAAGGCGTCCGAGGGGCCCTCGCCCTGGATCACCTGGATGGCCGAAGTGATGCAGATCTCGGCCATGTCGAGTCCCTGGACGGCCTGGAAGAGGCTCTCGTCGGCGATATGCACGACGGGCGCGGCCTCGAGGCTCGCACCGATGCGCTTCTGCGCGCGCTCGATCTCCAGCGCGCCGGTGACGACGCGGCGGACGCGGCGCACCTTGGCCCAACGCTCGGCGAGCGCCTCGTTGCGCCATTCGCCCGACACCTCCGGGAAGGTTTCGAGATGCACCGATTCCGCGTTCGGGAAGCGTGCCAGCCAGGCCTCCTCCGCGGTGAAGGCGAGGATCGGGGCGATCCAGGTCACCACGCAGCGGAAGGTCTGGTCGATCACGGTGAGCGCGCTCTTGCGCGCGACGCTCGAGATCGGATCGCAGTAGAGCGTGTCCTTGCGGATGTCGAAATAGAAGGCCGACAGGTCCGTGGTCATGAACGAGTTCAGCAGCGCCACGACGCGCTTGAAATCGTAGGTCGCGTAGGCTTCGCGCATTTCGCCGTCGAGTTCCACGAGGCGATGGAGCACGAAGCGCTCCAGCTCCGGCATCGCGCCGAAGGCGACCTTGTCCGACTCGCGGAAATGGGCGAGCGAGCCCAGCATCCAGCGGATCGTGTTGCGCAGCTTGCGGTAGGTCTCGGCGGTGGTCTTGATGATTTCCGGGCCGATGCGCTGATCGTCCCAGTAATCGACCGAGGCGGTCCACAGGCGCAGGATGTCGGCGCCGTATTCCTTTATGATCGCCTGCGGGGCCACCGTGTTGCCGAGTGATTTCGACATCTTGCGGCCCTGCTCGTCGAGGGTGAAGCCGTGCGTCACGACGATGTCGTAGGGCGCGCGGCCGCGCGTGCCGCAGCTCTCGAGCAGCGAGGAGTGGAACCAGCCGCGATGCTGGTCCGAGCCCTCGAGATACATCACCTGGTCGGGGCCGCCATCGACCTTGCGCGTCACCTTCAGATCGGGGCGCTTCTCGAGCGCGAAGGCATGCGTGCAGCCGGAATCGAACCACACGTCGAGAATGTCGTTCACCTTCTCGAAGTCGTTGAGGTCATAGCCGCCGGCCTTGAGGAAGCGCGATCCGTCATCGGCATACCACGCATCCGCGCCTTCCTTCTCGAAGGCTTCCGCGATGGCCTTGTTCACGCGCTCGTCCTTCAGGATCTCGTTGGTGCCCTTCTTCACGAAGACCGCGATCGGCACGCCCCAGGCGCGCTGGCACGAGACCACCCAGTCGGGACGATTGGCGATCATGCCGTTGATGCGGTTCTCGCCGGATTCCGGCACCCACTCCACGCTCTCGATGCCGCGAAGCGCACGCTGACGGAGCGTGTCGCCCTTGTCGTCGAGGGGCTTGTCCATCGAGATGAACCATTGCGGCGTGTTGCGGAAGATGAGCGGCCCCTTCGAGCGCCAGGAATGCGGATACTGGTGCTTCAGGCGGCCGCGGGCGATCAGCGCGCCCACTTCCACGAGCTTCTTGATCACGGCCTCGTTGGCGCCCGCATCCTTGCCCTTGTCGTCATAGATGCGCTCGCCCGCGAAGAACGGGACATTCGGGAAATAGGACGAATCCGGCGCCACCGTGTGCGGCACTTCCATCGTGCCGCAGGCGGCGAAGACGTCGCGATGCCTGACATAGGTGTTGTAGTCGTCCGCGCCGTGCCCGGGTGCCGTATGCACGAAGCCCGTGCCCGCATCGTCCGTGACGTAGTCGGCCGTCAGCATCGGGACCGCGAAATCCCAATAGCCGTTCGCGCCATCGAGGCCGCGGAACGGATGCGCGCAGCGCTCGATCATCACCGGCAGCACGTCCTTCACGCGCTCATAGCCGGTAACGCGGGCCGCCTTGAACACGTCGGCCGCGAGCTTGTCGGCGAGCACGAAGCGGTCGCCCACCTTCGCCCAGTTGTCATCCGCCGCTTCCGTCACCTTGTAGAGGCCATAGGCGATGTTCTCGCCATAGGCGATGGCGCGGTTGGCGGGGATCGTCCACGGCGTCGTCGTCCAGATGACCACGGAGGCGCCGTCGAGATCGCCGTCGAGGGTGTTGGTGATCTTGAACTTCACCCAGATCGTGGTGGAGGTCTTCTCGTGATACTCGACCTCCGCCTCGGCGAGAGCCGTCCGCTCGACGGAGGACCACATGACGGGCTTGGAACCGCGATAGAGCTGGTCGCTCATCGCGAACTTGATGATCTCGCGGGCGATCTGGGCTTCCGCGTCATAGCTCATGGTCAGGTACGGGTTCGACCAGTCGCCGCCGACGCCGAGGCGCTTGAACTCCTCGCGCTGCACATCGATCCACTTCTCCGCGAAGGCGCGGCACTCGCGGCGGAACTCGACGATCGGCACCTCGTCCTTGTTCTTGCCCTTGGCGCGATACTCCTCCTCGATCTTCCACTCGATGGGAAGACCATGGCAGTCCCAGCCGGGCACGTAGTTGGAGTCGAAGCCCAGCATGCCCTGGGAGCGGACGATCAGGTCCTTCAGGATCTTGTTGAGGGCGTGGCCGATATGGATGTTACCGTTCGCATAGGGAGGGCCGTCATGCAGCACGAAGCGCTTGCGGCTCTTCTGGGTCTCCCGCAGGCGCTCGTAGAGCTTCATCTCGTTCCAGCGCTCCAGGAACTGAGGCTCGCGCTGGGGCAGGCCCGCCCGCATGGGAAACTCGGTCTGGGGCAGGAACAGGGTTTCGGAATAGTCGCGAGCGGCGCTCTCGGGCTTATCGGTCATAGCGGTCAATCGATCCAAGCGGCCCCGGTTCAGGGGCTCAATTCAGGCATTGTTGTCAGGCGAACGGCAGATATCCCGGACCTTCGCGGGCTACGCGAGGGCCGGGCCGATAATTCGCGAAGGCCGCAGGCGGGCCTGGAGATGAGCCTGAAAAACCATGGGCATGGGAGCCTTTTAGCAGCGCCGGACAGGATAATAAAGCGTGGTGATTTGGGCCTGCGCTCCCTATTTATGACGCCAGGAACCCCAGCAGGTTAGGATTGACCCATGGCAGAGATGACGACGACGGCAACGCGCTCCCGCGCGGGCTTCGACCTGACGCCCCCCTCCCCCGAGCAGTTCCGCGCCCTCGTGAACAATCTCGACGACGAGGAGCGCCGCGTCCTCCTGGAGCACGGGACGGAGCGCCCCTTCTGCGGCATCTTCAACGAGGCCAAGGAGAAGGGCACCTATTGCTGCCGCCTCTGCGGCCTGCCGCTCTTCAAGTCGGGCGCCAAGTTCGAATCCGGCACCGGCTGGCCGAGCTTCTTCGACCCGATCGACCGTGACCACGTCGCCTTCGTGCGGGATACGAGCTACGGCATGATCCGCACCGAGATCCGCTGCGCCCGCTGCGAGGGCCATCTCGGACACGTGTTCCCGGATGGTCCCCCTCCCACCGGCGAGCGCTATTGCATGAACTCGGTCTCCCTTCGTTTCGTGGCAGAAGGCGATCCGCTGCCGGACGAGTTGGGCCGTGGCGCGCCCGAGGGCGAGGTCTTCAGGTAGACGCCATGAATACGGGCGGACGGGAAGCCGACATGCCGGGCGAGGCAGGCTTCTACGCCCGGCTTCCCGTCATCGACCAGTTCGCCAGGCTCGCCGATCCCGCCATCTATACCCCCCTGCCGGACGGCTGGGCTCTGGGCCTCAGCGATATCGTGAACTCCACCTCCGCGATCGCAGCCGGTCGCTACAAGGAGGTCAACACGGCGGCCGCCTCCCTGATCGCCGCCCTCGCCAACCGGCTGGGCGATCGATCCTTTCCCTTCGTCTTTGGCGGCGACGGGGCGAGTTTCGCCGTGCCGCCGGAGCAATCCGGCGCCGCCCGTGATGTGCTCGCCGCCGTCGCCTCCTGGGCCCGGGACGCCTTCGGCTTCACGCTGCGCGTGGCGCTCGTGCCCGTGTCCGAAATCCGGGCGGCTGGCTACGACGTGCGGATCGCGCGCTTCGCCGCCTCGCCCGACGTGACCTATGCCATGTTCTCGGGCGGCGGGCTTGCCTATGCCGAGCGCCGGATGAAGGAAGGCGCCTTCGCTGTCGAGCAGGCCCCGCCCGGCGCATCGCCGGATCTGGCGGGCCTCTCCTGCATGTTCGACGAGCTCCCCTCCGAAAAAGGCGTCGTCCTCTCGCTGATCGTCATTCCCGCTCCCGGCGGCGACCCGACGGCCTTTGCAGGGCTCATTGCCGAGATTCTCGCGCTCGCCGACAATCCGGCGGAAGCCCGCAGGCCGATCCCGGATCGGGGCCCGCCCCTATCGCGCCCCTTCAATGGTTTTGGCGTCGAAGCCAAGACCTTGAAGCGGAGCGGTCTCGCCGCGAGGGCGAAGCTCGCCGCGCAGCGCCTCGTAGCCTTCACGGTCCTCAAGCTCGGACGACCCGTCGGACAATTCGATCCCGTGCGCTATCAGGACCAGCTCGTCCAGAACACGGATTTCCGCAAGATCGACGATGGCCTGCGCATGACGCTCGACTGCACGCCGGCTCTCGCCGATCGTCTGGAACAGTTGCTGTCACAGGCGCAGAAGGAAGGGATCGCCCGTTACGGCCTGCACCGCCAGCAATCGGCGCTCATGACCTGCTTCGTGCCCGCGCCCACGCGCAGCGATCACGTGCATTTCGTCGATGGGGCGATGGGCGGCTATGCCATGGCCGCGCGGGCCCTGAAACCCGCGGGCTGACCGGAGCACGAAGCGCTCCAGCGACGCGATCCCGGATGACCTTCTTCAGGCAATCATCGACGGAATGCGATCAGCCTTCAGCATCCGCTTCGCTTCTTCGGAATCCCGGTCCATCTGCGCGATCAGCGCGTCGATGCTCTCGAAGCGCTCCTCGCCGCGGATCCAGCCGATGAACTCGACGTCGAGCGTCCTGTCGTAGAGATCGCCCTTGAAATCGAAGAGATGCGTTTCGAGGAGCGGCGCGCCGTTGTCGAAGGTCGGGCGGCGACCGAAGCTCGCGACGCCGTCGATGCATTCTCCGTCCACTGCGGCACGCACCGCATAGATGCCGTGCCGCAGGCGGCAATCGTCGGACAGGCGCATATTGGCCGTGGGATAGCCGAGATCCCGTCCGCGCTTGTCGCCGTGCCTCACCGGGGCGCGCACGAACCAGCGGTAGCCCAGAAGCCGGTTGGCATCGGCAATGTCGCCCGCCTCGAGGGCCGCGCGGATGGCGCTGGAAGAGATGGGCTCGGAGCCTTCCATGATGGCGGGGGCGACGAAGCAGGCAAGACCGAACCGGTCGCACAGCTCCTTCATGAGCTCCGGATTGCCCTCGCGCCCGCGCCCGAAGCGGAAATCGTGCCCGATGACGACCCCGGAGAGGTCTAGCTCATGGGCCAGCATGCTCACGAAATCTTCCGCCGTCAGGGCGGCGAAGGCATGATCGAAGCGCCGCACGAACGCGCCCTCGAGGCCGAGGCGCGCGAAGATCTCGAGCTTCACCGCCTCGGGCGTGATGCGGAACAGAGGCCTGTCGGGCTGGAAGAAGCTGCGCGGATGCGGCTCGAAGGTGAGGACGGCGGCGGGCCTGCCGGACCGGAGCGCCATGTCGATGAGATGACGATGCCCGCGGTGAACGCCATCGAAATTGCCGATGGCCGCCACGGCCCCCTTGAGGCTTGCGGGAACGGCGTCGCCGTCGCGGCAGACCGCGAAGGACGAGGAGGCCGGAGGGAGTGGCGTGTCGGAGCGCATGAGCGGGTCTCTACCTCAACCGGCCGCAGGGTCAAGGGAGCGGCTCACGCCTCCCACGCGAGCGCGTCCATGATCGCGGTCGGCACCACCGGCTGGCGATCGACCCAGTCCTGCACGTGATCGGAGACGAGCGCGCCCTCGTGGAGGCCGAGTTCCTTCGCATGGATGCCGCGCGCGATCATCAGGGAATCGATGCCGAACGCGGCCGCCCCCGCGATGTCCGTGCGGATGGCGTCTCCCACGGCCAGGACGCGGTCCTTCGTGATGGAACGATGGCTCAGTTCCGAAGCGACGGCGAGGGCCCTCTCGTAGACGGGCGCATGGGGCTTGCCGGCATAGAACACCGTGCCGCCCATCTCCTCGTAGGCGAGGCCGAGGGCGCCGGCGCAGGGCAGGATCATGTGGCCGCGCTCGACGATGAGGTCGGGATTGGCGCAGACCATGAGCAGGTCGCGGCGAAGCATGGCTTCGAGCCGCCCGCGATAGTTCTCGACGGTTTCGTGCTCGTCGTCGTCGAAGCCGGAGCAGACCACGTAGTCCGCCTCCTCGATGGAGCCGAAGCGCACGTTCAGGCCCTCGTAGATCGGCATATCGCGGGGCGGGCCGATATGGCTCACGATCTTGTCGATGCGCTCCTCGATCGCGAGCCGGGTCAGGTCGCCGGAGGTGACGATGGCGTCATAGGCCGTGCGCGGCACCTTGAAGCCGTCGAGCTGGGTGCCCACCGACGCGCCCGGACGCGGCGCGTTGGAGACGAGGACGACCCGCCCGCCCTTCTCGCGGAAACGTGTCAGGGCATCGCCCGCGGCCTCGTAGGCCTTCACGCCGTTGTGCAGGACGCCCCAGACGTCGCACAGGATGAGGTCGTAATTCTCGGCAAGAGATTTCAGGCCCTCGACGAGAGCGGGACGGGAGAAGGCAGTCATGGGATCTCGCTGGTGATGAACCCGGGCGGGTAGGCCTTCAGGGCCCTCAAGTCAACCAGGTCTCCATGAACCGGCTCTCTCACCCGGCGCGGCGCAGCGCGGACGGCGCAGGGTTCGGAGCGGGCATGTCCAGAACCTCGGCCCTGACGGCGCGGGGCGCCGCGAAGACGAAACCCTGCGCCAGCGGCACGCCGATCTCGGTGAGAGCCGGAACGATCTCCTCGCGCTCCACGTATTCGGCCACGAGCCGGATTCCCTCACGGCGCAGCGCCGAGGCGAAATCGCGCACCCCCAGGTCAGGCCCGTAACGGTGGTTCTCGTCCTGCTCGGCCGCGATCAGAAGCTCGGCCGGGAATTTCACGAAGCGGCAGCCGAGATCGGCCAGCTCCCGCGCGTCGAAGCGCAGATCCGTGGCCGCGTCGAGCGCGAGCGGCACGCCCCTGTCACGCAGGGCCGCGAGAGCCGCCTTCTGATCGGATTCGAGCTCGCGCCAGCATTCCTGCGAGAATTCGAGCACCACCTTGCCCAGCATCTCGGGGGCCGCATTCATCACGCGGCTGAGCGACCAGAGGAAGCCGGGCTCGCGCACGGAATGGGGCGTCAGATTCACCCCGACGATGGCCTCGCTGCCCTTGCTGACAAGATGCCGGGCCACAGCCATGGCCCGGGCGAGCATCCGCCGGTCGAATTCCGGCGCGCGGCCGAGGCGCTCGAGGGATCCGAGGAATTCGGTGGGGCCGAGCAGCGTCCCGTCCACCAGACGCAGCCGCGCCAGGGCCTCGTAGAAGCGGATCTTGCGCTGGGGCAGCGACACGATCGGCTGCAGATGCAGCTCGATGCTGTCGGCTTCGAAGGCCTGCATGATCAGGCGGGTCCGGCGCAGTTCGTCGTCCGTCACCTTGCGCGGCGCCGCTTGAAGCGCGGGCCTGTTCATCTCGACGGTCTGGGGCAGGAGGACGGGGGCCATCCTCTCGGGTCTCGCGGGAGCGACCTTCGGAACAGCCCCGAGACTTCCCTTCAGCTCCGCCACGTCGCGGTTCTGGGCAGCAACGTTCTTGGCGAGCTCGCGCACCACGCCGCCGAGAAGACCGACCTTGCCGGTGACCTCCGCCATGGTCGAGCGCAGAGCGGGCGCGGCGGTGGGGTTATTGAGGATCTGCTCGATCTGGGCCAGCCGCTCGGTGACGATCGCCAGATCGTCCGCCGCCTGCCGCGCCAGCTCCGAAGCGGCTTCCGCCTTCTTCCAGGCCAGAAGCAGGCCCGCGGACGCGGCGACGCCCAGGAAGGTGACGAGCGGCAGCACCGCCTCGGCCGGCAGGAGGCCGACGGCAGCGCCCGTCATGGCAAGGCTTGCCAGTGCGAGAGCGAACAATTTCGCTCCCAATTCCTTGTCGATGTGAACCTTGTCGGTCACCATGGGCGCCCCCGCTCCCCTGGCTCGGAAAAATCTAAGCGAATCAGTAGCGAAACGATGTTGTACCGGGCGGGAGTCAGGCCACAAGCGTTGCAATGAATCTATAGACAGCTTTACTGCACAGCTGTTGCCTAAAGCTCACAGCTTCGAGAGGACGGACCGATGGAAGAACCCCGCAAGGACCTGTTGATGCAGGTGGAGGGCATGACCTGCCAGGGTTGCGTCAATGCGGTGACCAAGGCGATCCAGCGCCTCGATCCGGGCGCCACGGTCGAGGTGGACCTGGAGCATGGCCGCGTCCATGTGGTGACCCGGGCACAGAGCGTCGAGGTCGCCCGCGCCCTCGACGCGGCCGGCTACGAGGCCAAGGCCATGACCGGCTGATACGTGCCCTGCGCCGCGCTCATGGCTTTCGCCCAAAGTTCCTTTTGCGGCTTTCGGGAACGGCTGGTAGGCTCCCGCCGCCCAGTTCTTCTCGAGGAAAATTATGACTGCTCAGTCTCGAGCCGCTAACGACGTTTCATCCCCCAACGACCTGGAAGCCTGGTGGCTCCCGTTCACCGCGAACCGTTCATTCAAGCAGCGCCCCCGCATGATCGCCCGCGCCAAGGGCATGTATTACTACACCCCTGATGGCCGCGAGGTGATCGACGGCGCGGCGGGTCTCTGGTGCTGCAATGCGGGCCACAACCGGGACGAGATCACCGAGGCGATCCAGGCCCAGGCGCAGGAACTCGACTATTCCCCGGCCTTCCAGTTCGGCCATGCGGGCGGCTTCGCCCTTGCCTCGCGTCTCGCCCAGCTCGCGCCCGGCGACCTGAACCACGCCTTCTTCTGCAATTCAGGCTCCGAGGCGGTGGACACCGCCCTCAAGATCGCCCTCGCCTATTGGAACGTGAGGGGCCAGGGCAGCAAGACGCGCCTGATCGGCCGGGAGCGCGGCTATCATGGCGTCGGCTTCGGCGGCATCTCGGTGGGCGGCATCGTGAAGAACCGCCAGTTCTTCGGCTCGCTGCTGGCGGGCGTCGACCATCTGCCCCACACCTATAACCGCGAGCAGCAGGCCTTCTCCCGCGGCGAGCCGGAATGGGGAGCGCATCTGGCGGACGAACTGGAGCGCATCGTGACGCTCCATGACGCGTCCACCATCGCGGCCGTGATCGTCGAGCCGATGGCGGGCTCGACCGGCGTGATCGCGGCACCCAAGGGCTATCTCAAGCGCCTGCGCGAGATCTGCGACAAGCACGGCATCCTGCTGATCTTCGACGAGGTCATCACCGGCTTCGGCCGCCTCGGCACGGCCTTCGCTGCCGAGCGCTATGGCGTGGTCCCGGACATGATCACCTTTGCGAAGGGCGTGAATTCCGGCACCGTGCCCATGGGTGGCGTGATGGTGCGCCAGGGGATCCACGACACCTTCATGAAGGGCCCGGAGCACGTGATCGAGCTGTTCCACGGCTATACCTACTCGGGCCATCCGCTCGCCTGCGCCGCCGCTCTCGCCGCCCAGGACATCTACCGGGACGAGAAGCTGTTCGAGCGTGCCAAGGCGCTGGAGCCGGTCTGGGCCGATGCGATCCACTCGCTGAAGGGCCTGCCGAACGTGCTCGACATCCGCACCATCGGCCTGGTGGGCGCCATCGACCTCGCATCGCGTCCGGACGCCGTCGGCGCCCGCGCTTTCGAGGCCATGGACCGCGGCTTCCAGGAATACGGCCTGATGATGCGCATCACCGGCGACACCATCGCCCTCTCCCCGCCGCTTATCGTCACGGAAGAGCAGATCGGCGAGATCGTCGACAAGCTCACGAAGGTGATCAAGGCGGTGGCGTAAGCCTTAAATCAAGGCTCGACCTCAGTCAGAAAGCCCCGGATGCCGACAGCAGGCCTCCGGGGCTTTCCACTTTCAGGACGGGAATTGACCCCATTGACCGCCGGTTTATAGAACTCTGTTACATATACCGGCGACCATCCATGATCCTCAGCATCAAACCGCGGAATATCTCCAGGACAGAGATCGGGTACTCCCTTCTCACTCTCTATTGCCTTGGGGTTCTAGCCTTCTTCGCAATCGGCACGGGAGCAATCTGGCTCCGGGGCTGGGGGCCTGCGAAATTCCGCACATTCTCGATGCCTGCCGGGTCGATGGCGCCCTCTCTTCAGGTCGGTGATTACATCCTGGCGGCCCTCTATACGTGGCAGGAGCCGAAGCTGGAGCGCGGTGACATCGTCTTTTTTCTACAAAGATCACGGTCAGTCCATTGTCTATGTGAAGCGCATTGTCGGCCTGCCCGGCGATCATGTTCAGATGGCGGAAGGCCGCCTTCATATCAACGGGCAACCGCTCACGCGGGAAAGGCTGGAAGATTATCCGACCACCGATCCCTTGGGCCGTACTGTCTCCGTGTCCCGGTACAGGGAGACTTTCCCGAATGGGGCCAGCCAGGTCATCATCGAAGCCGATGGTGACGATGGATATTTCGACGACACGGATGAGTATGATGTTCCCGAGGGCCATGTCTTCGTGATGGGCGACAACCGGGACAACTCCTCCGACAGCCGCGATGAAGAAAACCTTGGACCGGTGCCGATCTCGAATATTTTGGGGCATCCTATCGTCGTCTACTGGTCCAGGGACCCGCGCCGGATTGGTTCAATTCCGCGTTAGACGGCAACGACCCTTGCCCCCCTGCCGCGCACGGGTTAGGACGCAGCACGTTTTTCTCATGTGAACGGCTGCTGTTTGAACCATGTCCAAGGCCGACAAGATCAAGGCCCGCGCGCCGCGCGGCTTTGCCGACCGCACTCCCGCCGATCTGGCCGCCACCGAGCGCATGCTGGCGGCGATCCGCGAGTCCTATGAGCTTTATGGCTTCGAGGGCGTCGAGACGCCCTTCGTCGAGTACACGGATGCGCTGGGCAAGTTCCTGCCGGACCAGGATCGGCCGAACGAGGGCGTGTTCTCCTTCCAGGACGACGACGAGCAGTGGCTGTCGCTGCGCTACGACCTGACCGCGCCGCTCGCCCGCTACGTGGCCGAGAATTTCGACGCGCTGCCCAAGCCCTATCGCAGCTATCGCGTGGGTTGGGTGTTCCGCAACGAGAAGCCCGGCCCCGGCCGCTTCCGCCAGTTCATGCAGTTCGACGCCGACACGGTGGGCGCGGCCTCCGTCGCGGCGGATGCGGAAATCTGCATGATGGCCGCCGATACCCTCGAAAAGCTCGGTCTCAAGCGCGGCGAATTCATCATCAAGATCAACAACCGCAAAGTGCTCGACGGCGTGCTCGAAGCCATCGGCTTAGGGGGTGACGACAAGGCCGGGCAGCGCCTGACGGTGCTGCGCGCCATCGATAAGCTCGACCGCCTCGGTCCCGAGGGCGTGAGCCAGCTCCTGGGCGCAGGCCGCAAGGACGAGAGCGGCGACTTCACGAAGGGCGCCGAGCTGTCGCCCGACGCCATCGAGCGCGTGCTCGCCCTCACCGCCGCCAAGGGCGCGGACAATGCGGCGACGGTCGAGAACCTGCGCAAGGTCGTGGGCTCCTCCGCCCGCGGCCTCGAAGGGGCGGACGAACTCGCCGAGATCGCTGCGCTCGTCGCCTCCTCCGGCTACGAGGATCGGGTGACCATCGACCCCTCCGTCGTGCGCGGCCTCGAATACTATACCGGCCCCGTCTACGAGGCGGAGCTGACCTTCCAGGTGCAGGACGAGGACGGACGCCCCGTGCGCTTCGGCTCCGTGGGCGGCGGCGGACGCTATGACGGCCTCGTGGGCCGCTTCCGCTCCGAACCCGTCCCCGCGACCGGCTTCTCCATCGGCGTCTCGCGCCTCCTCTCGGCGCTGCAGATGGTGAAGAGCCCCATCGTGTCCGGCGCCGAGAAGCCCGGCCCGGTGGTGGTGCTCGTCATGGACCGCGACCAGATCGCCTCCTACCAGCGCATGGTCTCGACCCTGCGCCAGGCTGGAATCCGCTCCGAGCTCTATCTCGGCTCGTCGGGCATGAAGGCGCAGATGAAATATGCCGACCGCCGCCAGAGCCCCTGCGTGATCATCCAGGGCTCCAACGAGCGCGAGCGCGGCGAGGTGGAGATCAAGGACCTGATCGAAGGCGCCAAGGCGGCGGCTGCGATTTCCTCCAACGAGGAATGGAAAGCGGCCCGCCCGGCCCAGTTCTCGGTGCCCGAGGACAGGATCGTGGAGGCTGTCCGCGAGGTGCTGGCGCGGCATTTCGGCTGAGGTGAAAAGGCCTGGAACCCGGCTGCTTTCCTTGGGGTTGTCTCCTGAAGCTTGACCATCAGGAGACACTTATGGCGAAGGCAAAGAGCAAGGATAAGAAGAGCAGCAACAAGAAGAGCACGGGCACAAAGCTGGCGAAGAGCGCCAAGAAGTCGGGCCTGATGGACCTCATCAACACGGATCTCGGACGCGAGATCCTGGCGGATGCCCTGATCGCCGCAGCCGGCGCCGCCGCGGCCGCCCTCACCAAGACCCGGACGGCCAAGAAGGCCGGCACCGCTGTCGCCGCCTCCGGCTCCCAGGGCATGGACCTGACCCAGACCGCAGCCGGCGCCGTCGCCGGAGTGGTGACGGAAGCCGCCCGCCACTTCCTGCCCGGCGGCATCACGGGCGCCGAAGACGACGAGGAGCGCGGCAAGAGCGAGGGCAAGAAGGTGAAATACGTTCACCGCTCCAGCGACCACAGCAAGCGCAAGACCTCGAAGGCCAAGAGCGACATCGCTCACAAGGGGTGATCCCTCCACGGCAGCATTCCGTCCGGGATGACGCAGAGCGCGCCCCCCTCTCACGTCATCACCGGCCTTGTGCCGGTGATCTCGATGGTGTGGGGCGCGGCGCTCATCCGGTCGTTCGTCGCCGCCGCTCCCACGTCATCACCGGGCTTGGGCCGGTGATCTCGATTGTGTGGGGCACCTCGCTTCAGACAATCGGGATGGCCGGGACAAGCCCGGCCATGACGCGGAGAGGTCTGAGGCTATCCTGTGGACAATGTTCCTTGTTTGTTCTTGACACGGATGCCCATCTGAACTATGTTGCATGCATCCCGGCCCGACGAGGGGCGCGCTCGC
>Ga0180217_1001414_pt1 | contig 26547 bp, 25 predicted proteins | sample eDN3rd37CBELigOP_FD_128521 | JGI IMG/M metagenome (GOLD analysis project Ga0180217, IMG submission 128521) | Enriched Organic Plus compost microbial communities from Emeryville, California, USA - eDNA 3rd pass 37_C BE-Lig OP (version 2) (version 2) ... | reverse complement strand
TGTTGTCTTCTTCTCTTACATTTTTTATAACAATTACACCTTCTCCGTGAGAAGATTCTGTAGTTTTTATTACAAACTCTTTTATTCCAAGGTTTTTAATCTTCAAAGAAACTTCTTCTTCATTAGTACAAATAATACCCGTTGGAGAAACTATAGGGTTGTAATACAAATATAATTCACTTCGTTGTATGGTTGTGGAATTAAAAAACAGATGTGATAAATACTTATTACGGGCAATAATATAATAATTACGAGGATTAATAATACTCAAAAATTTAGTTTTATTTATTTTGCTTAAAAAGGTTTCTCGCAATCGCTGATTTTCATCTAAGTAAAAACAATAATACTCATAAAAACTAATATTGAGCTTTTGCTTTAAAGACCAAAAATCTAATAAAATAGATAAATAATTTGTATTGGTATCCTTATGAATCTTTTTTATTCTTTCTAAGAAACGTATTATTTTACCTCTCATAATCGGGTTCTGTTATATTTATATTTTTTATCCAACTCAGCTTCTATTTTCTCATCAAATATACGCTTAATATTCTTTTTTAATAATTTGGCAGGCATTCCTCCTAATAAAATATTTTCCCCATATTCCGTATAATCTTTATTAAGAAGAGAGTTGGAGGCAACCGTTGTATTTGACGGTAAAACTGTGCCTCTCATTATTGTTGTTCTATTTCCTATCCACAGGTTATCATTTAAAACAATTGGTTTAGTAAGAGGAGCTGTGTTTTCTCCTTCAAAATAATGAAAATTAGAATCAATCAACTGAGCCTCCCAAGCCATTCTTACCCGATTTCCTATAGTTATACTTTCAAAACAAATTAATTTACAATATGCACCTAAAAGAGTTCCTTCTGTTCCTATTGTTAGGGTAGCATTTTGAGAAACAAAAATATAATGTCCACAACCAAGAGAAACCTCTCCTTTAAAAATTATTGTTCCTCTTATGGTAAAAGTTGATACAGGAACACTATTTATTATATATCTTTTTTTTCCAATAACAATCATTCCTCTTTTTACAGGAGCATCTATTATTATTTTTCCACTAAGGTCTCTGAAATCTGTTTTGCCATAAACATAAATAGGTAGTTTAACAGCTATTTTGAAATCAAACATCTTGAAGTTCAGATAAATTGTACTCCAAATATTTAATTTAAGTAGGTTTTTTATAAACTTGAATAATCTCATTTTCTAAGTTTTAGAATATATTTTAATGATGGGTTTTTTAGCATATAACTTGAAATCAGGAATAGCAAACAATAAATCAAAACATTACATAAAATATTAACCCAGAGAATATTCGAATTCAAATATAAATAAACCAAAAACAAAGTGGGTAATATATTAGGTAACAAACTAACAAAAATATCTTTAAATTGCTCTACATAGGTGTAATTTAATCTTTTATTGGTTATATACACATTAATCAAACAAGCTATATATCCGGTAATAATTGTAGCAATCATTATACCTTTTATGCCAAATTGTATGGAATATAAAATTAATCCAATACCTATAATCCTTTTGGAAAGCTGTTGGACAAAATATAATTTTCCCTTACCTAATGATTTTATGATATTTGTATGCATTGTATTGATTGGGAGAACCATTCCAAAAATACATAAATATTTGAAGTACATAACAGATTCCAACCATTTCTCTCCGAAAAGAAAAGGTATTAAATCTTCTGCAATCAGAAACAAAACCATAAAAAGTGGAATTACCAAATAAGATAATAATTGTGAATTAAGTCTAAAAATATTTTTAAGCTTTATTAAGTCATCATTTACCTTGGAATAGAGTGGAAAAGTAACCTGATTAATTACCTGAGAAATTGTATTAGCAGGTAATTCTTGTAATCTGTTTGCTTGTGAATAATATCCTAATTGAACCAAACTAAAATTTTTACCAATTATAAAACTTTGAAAGTTTAAATAGGTTTTTTCTACGATTGCTGAAATAAACATAAAGCCTCCAAACGAAAAAAGTTCTTTTAATGACTTAAATGAAAACTGCCAACTTGGCCTCCAACTACTCAAATACCATAAGAAAAAAGCATTTCCTGCACTTATGATGATATTTCTAATTACTAAACTCCAATAACTCCAGCCATAATAGGCTAAAATAATGGCTACTATATTAGAAAAAACAGAAACAAAAGTTGTTATTTTAGCTAATCTTTTAAAGTTCATCGACTTCATTAACTGATTATTCTGTACTATACACAAGGCGTTCAACAGAATCACAACAGATTGAACTTTCAATAATAAAGATAAATTTTCATTTCCAAAATAAATTGCGACTTCATCGCTTATACCTACAAAAAGGATATAAATAAGAATTGACAAAGCTAAATTAAATATAAAGACAGAGGAATAATCTACCGAACTGACATTCTTCTTCTGTATCAAAGCACTGCCAAATCCGGAATCCAAGAATGTATCCGAAAAACTTATGAATATAAGAAGAATACCAAACACACCAAATTCTTCAGGTGAAAGTAGTCTTACCAAAATAAGATTAGCAATAAAAGAAATAAATAATGCTCCAAACTTCTGCACGGAACTCCATATAATTCCCTCTAATGATTTTTTTTTTAAATTTTCTTGCATACCGAATGAACGAGATGTTCAACACATTGAATAAATATCAAGCCAGGAAACACTTTCATTGTCATAGCCTTGCATCAACAATATTCCTGTCTAAATACGCTTTAATATCATATACTACGGCTTGATCGTTTTTTAGTTTATTAATATCTAAGGTTAAAAACTCGCTATGTGCTACAGCTACAATAATGGCATCGTAGGTATTTGTCGGTTTTTCGTTTAAAACTTTTACGCCGTACTCGTGCATCACCTCTTCCGCATTTGCCCATGGATCGTAAATATCTACATCAACCCCATATTCCTTTAATTCTTTATATACGTCTACAACTTTAGTATTACGTACATCTGGGCAGTTTTCTTTAAAGGTAACGCCCAAAATTAATGCATTTGAATAATCAATGGTTTTCTGTTTTTTAATCATCAATTTTACCACTTTTGAAGCAATAAACTCTGCAACTGAATCATTCACTCTTCTTCCTGATAAAATAACGTTGGGATGATAACCTAATTGTACCGCTTTGTGTGCCAAATAATACGGATCTACAGAAATACAATGCCCTCCTACTAATCCCGGTTTGTATTTTAAAAAGTTGAATTTCGTACCTGCTGCTTCTAATACATCATTAGTATCAATCCCCACACGATCGAAGATTAATGCCAATTCATTGACAAACGAAATGTTTACATCACGTTGTGCATTTTCAATGGCTTTAGAAGCTTCGGCAACTTTAATATTGGGTGCTTTGTGTGTACCTGCTTTGATAATTGTTTTATATAATTGATCTACTTCTTCCGCGATTTCAGGTGTCGAACCCGAGGTAACCTTCATAATGGAAGTTAAGGTATTCACTTTATCGCCCGGTACAATACGCTCCGGCGAGTAACCCACATAAAAATCCTGATTTAACTTTAAACCAGAGAATTGTTCCAAAATGGGCACGCAATCTTCTTCGGTACAGCCTGGATACACGGTGGATTCATAAATCACGATATCTCCTTTTTTCAAAACTTTCCCCAACATCTGTGATGCTTTAAGCAAAGGTGTTAAATCGGGTGCATTAAATTTATCAATGGGTGTAGGTACGGTAACAATATAAATTTGCGCAGTAGCTAACTCTTCCAAATCACAAGACGCTTTATAACCTTTTGAAAAATTTGTTTCGTTTGCTGATTGAATACCCAGATTTAGCTTTTCCAAATCTGCTTCTAAGGTACGGTCTTTACCTGAATTTAATTCCTCAACGCGTTCTTTATTGATATCAAACCCTAACACAGGGAAGTGTTTTGAAAATTCAATGGCTAAGGGTAAACCTACGTACCCCTGACCTATTACTGCTATTTTTTTCATTATTTTCGTCATATTATTTTACGATCGTGGACAAATTAATGTATTTGTAATTTTTAATCCTACTTTTTTTGCAGATTCGCAAATTTGCCTATCTGCATATTCGCGTATCTGGAAATCAGCCTATCAACTCCCTATATTATACACCACAAAACCTTTTTCCGCTAATTCTTTTTTATCTAAAATATTTCTTCCGTCAAAAACAAAGGCAGGCTTGTACATATTATCATAAATCTTTTGCCACTCATAGGTTTTAAACTCGTCCCATTCGGTTAGTACTGCTACGGCATGGGCTTGGTTGCAAGCCTCATAAGGGTCGTTCACTACTTTAACCAATCGACGGTTTTCTTCCGGACTGCGTGTTCCTAAATAATCTAAATCTCTGTAAATCTGCTCGGCAGAAACTTTTGGGTCATACACCGTAATAAAAGCTTCTTCGTCTAACAAATGGTCAGCGACATAAATCGCTGCCGACTCTCGGGTATCGTTGGTGTCTTTTTTAAATGCCCAGCCGAGAAAAGCAATGTTTTTACCGTTTACGGTATTGTACAACGTTTTAATGATGTTGTCTGAAAAACGTTCCTTTTGATGGTCGTTCATGATGATCACCTGCTCCCAATAATCCGCTACTTTGTGCAGATTATAAGTGCGGGCAATATAAACCAAGTTTAAAATATCTTTCTGAAAGCACGAACCTCCAAAACCAACAGATGCTTTCAAAAACTTTGATCCGATACGGCTGTCTTTTCCAATCGCATACGCTACTTCATTGACATCGGCACCAGTTACTTCACACAGTTCAGAAATGGCATTGATACTCGACACACGTTGTGCCAAAAAGGCATTGGCAACTAATTTAGACAATTCAGAAGACCATAAATTGGTGGTAATGATGTTTTCTTGCGGCACCCAAGTAGCGTAAATGTTTACCAATGCCTGAATGGCCTCTTGATTTTCGCCTCCAATCAACACTCTGTCCGGATTTTGTAAATCCTGAATGGCTGTTCCCTCTGCTAAAAATTCCGGATTTGATAAGATATGAAAATTTACTCCGTTACCAGTATTGTGCAAAATGCTTTTTAAAGCTTCAGCTGTACGTACCGGCAAAGTGGATTTTTCTACCACAATTTTATTGTCTTTTGCCACTTTGGCAATCTGACGGGCACACAACTCAATATATTTCAAATCAGCTGCTTGCCCTTTACCTTTTCCGTAAGTTTTTGTGGGCGTGTTTACCGAGATAAATATCATATCGGCTTCGTCAATTGCTTTTTCTACATTAGCAGAAAAAAACAGATTACGTCCGCGTGCTTCTCCTACAACTTTATCCAGTCCCGGTTCGTAAATGGGTAATTTAGACAAATCTTCATCATTCCACGCTTTGATACGGTCAACATTCAAATCAACCACGGTAACGTTAATATCCGGATTTTTTTGGGCAATAACCGACATGGTTGGTCCACCTACGTAACCTGCTCCGATACAGGTAATATTTTTTATTTGTTTCATTGTTGTTTTTTATTTTGCTTATTCGCGAATCTGCTTATCTGCGAATTTGCATATTTGCTTATCTGCGAATTTGCGTATTTGCCTATTTGCCTATTTGCAAATCTGCGAATTTGCACATTTGCGAATCTGCCTATCTGCGAATTTGCACATTTACTATTTATCAAACTTATTATACAAACTATTTAGCTGATTGGTTATTTTTTCTAATTTTTCTCTTAGATTTTTATATTCCTCATTAGTCAGTAACCCTAAGTCATTACATAAAATTATAAAATTCACTGTTTCTATTGCTGAACTAAATGCCATATTTATAAAACGTGCTTTATCTTTTTCCGTTTTTCTTGACGTGCCTTCAGCAATATTAGCACATATACTTAATGAAGCTCGACGTATTTGGGAGGTTATTCCGAATTCCTCTTCTATAGGAAAACTGCCTGTAATTAAGTAAATATCCTTAGCAAAAATTCTTGCCCCTTCCCAAACTTCAAGCTTTTCAAAATAGTATTGCTTCATTGTTTTTTATTTTGCTTATTTGCGAATTTGCCTATTTGCCTATTTGCGAATCTGCGAATTTGCGAATTTGCGAATCTGCGAATCTGCGAATTTGCACATTTGCGTATCCGCGAATTTGCCTATTTGCTTATTTATCCGCTTCTTTCTGAGCTACTTCTTTCCTTAAACCCGAACTTGAGAAACGGTGGTCACGAGTATTGAAATGCAACTCGATACCTTTTTCTTCACAGTAAGTACGTCCTGTAAAATCTTTTCCTTTATATTCTTCTCCTAAGATACGAACATCTATTTTGAATGACCGTAAAATATCTTCCAAATCCTGCTCGGTAGCATACGGAACAACTTCATCAACAAACTTACAACCTTTCAGCTGAATGTAACGCTCCACCACACTTTGTACAGGTCTGTTCTTTTCCGGGCGGTCTAATGTAGGGTCGGTCTGCAATCCGCAAATCAGATAATCACATTGACGCTTGGCGTCTTCCAACATTTTGATATGCCCTGCATGCAACAAATCAAATGCACTGAATGTTATTCCTACCTTAGTTCCTTTATTTTCTGTTGGTACTTTTTTCGAGAGTTGTTCGTTTATATTTTTCTCTTTCATTTTTCTTCTTATTTTTTTAATTGTTCTTCCCAATTTAATGCCAATTCTTTCCCTAACTCCACTCCCCATTGGTCAAAACTGTAGATATTCCATATAATTCCTTGTACAAAATATTTATGTTCGTAAAAGCTACATAAAATCCCTAAATTTTCCGGAGTCAGCTCATCAATTTCAATTAATGTAGAAGGTTTGTTTCCCGAAAATATTTTATGTGGTAATAACTCTTCTATTTCTTGTTCCGATAATTGCTTTGACTGAAGCTGTTGCCGTACTTCATTTTCATTTTTTCCTTTGAAAAGTGCTTCTGATTGTGCATAACAATTGGCTGCCAGTTGCAACTGATGCTCATGAAAGGAATGTTGGTATTTTTTTACCAAAATAAAATCAGCCGGAACTAACCACGAACCCTGGTGCAACAACTGAAAAAAGGAATGCTGGGCATTGTTTCCCAAATCTCCCCAAACGATGGGTGCCGTGGCATAATCTACAACTTCTCCGTTCCGGTCAATGCGTTTGCCATTACTTTCCATAGCAACTTGCTGTAAATAGGTCGGCAACAATCCTAATAATTCAGAATAAGGTAGTATCGCCTCTGTTTGTGCTTTTAAAAAATTGGTATAAGCAATACCCTGAAGTGCCAAACGAACGGGAATATTTTCCTCAAAAGGTTTATTTTTAAAATGTTGGTCGGCTTTTTCTGCTCCGCGTAACAACTGCTCAAAAACGTCGTAACCTAACCCTAATGCTAAAGCCAATCCTACGCTGCTCCACATACTGAATCTGCCACAAACCCAGTCCCAAAACAAAAAAGTATAATCGGGCTGTATGCCGAATTCAGTTGCTGCCGAAGGATAAACAGTAACCCCCGCAAAATGTTTTTGCCAGTTTTCTTTGCCTAATTGTTCGATACACAAATCTTTAAAAACATTAGCATTAGACAAAGTTTCTTTGGTAGAAAAACTTTTGGATACCACGACAAACAAAGTTTCTTCTAAAGAAATTTCTTGCAGTAATTGTTCTATCTGTTGGGCATCAATACTGTTGATAAAATGTAATTGTAAATCAGATTTTTTGTATGGTTTCAAGGCTTTGTATGCCATACGCAATCCCAAATCGCTGCCACCAATACCGATATTGACTACATGACGAAAAGGCTTTCCATTACTTGCCAACCGCTCGCCTGATAATATTTCATTGACAAAATTTTTAATGCGATTTCGCTCATGAGTTACCTTCTGATAAATATCATCTGATAAATAATCATTGGAAGAAAATTGACGCAAAGCCGTATGCAATACTGCCCGTTTCTCTGTTTCATTGATCGCTTTTCCACCGAAAAAATCGTCAATAGCCTGAGAAAGCTCACACTCATCGGCTAATTCAATTAACATAGAAAACGCCTCTGCACTAACCAAAGATTTAGAAAAATCATAAGTCAGACCGCTCTCAGCTATCCGAACAGTCGCTTTGTTATTATTTGATAACGAATGAGCACCATAATAATTTTCTAACTTTTTCCAGGCTTTTGTATGTGTAGGATTTATCCTTGGCAACATATATATCGTCTTAGTAGGTCACAAAAATAGTAATTTTTTCAGCAAAAAAATCTTATTTCATAGTAATCTTGTGCAAATCTGTGTATTCGTGTATTTGCGAATCTGTGTATTTGCGAATACGAGAAGTTTTTACGTATATTTACATCGGAAAAATCAAAGTCATTTTTTAACAAATAATTCATTTATGATTTCAACAAAAAGGAATATTATTCCGTTTTTGATTACGATATTTTTTGTCACTGCCTGCGAAAAAAACGATTTGTGTGGGGGCGTAAATGTTGACACCCCACAGGTAAATATTGCCTTATACAATCGGTTGAATAATGAAGAACAAAAAACCGCCCAGATGATTAACTGCTATGCTTTGGACTATATTCATCAGGATACCATTCCGGTCATACAATTTTTGAACAGGGCTTCGTTTACGTTACCTCTCAAAGTGTATGAAGAAAATACCGTTTGGTATGTAGAACTCAAAGAATGGATAGGCAATGACACGATTACCCGGGCAAATCTGCTGGATTTCAGATACGAAACGAGTAGCGAATATGTTTCCAAAGCTTGCGGATACCGAAGTGTTTTCCAAAGAGTTAGAGTCAATTCTGTGACTGACACCATTCAGCACCTGCCGAGTTGGATTAGCACTTTGGACTATACAAATGAAATAACAACCAATGACACCACACATGTTCAAATATATTTTTAGTCTGCTCATTTTATCCTCAACAATCAGTGTTTATGCCCAGGAAAATGAAGATAATCCCACGGTTTATCCGCAACGGTACGGACTCAGAGTCGGGACAGATTTATTCAAGCTCAGCCGGAATATCTGGGATAATAACTACACTGGTTTCGAGATTAACGGCGATTATCGCTGGAACAAAAAAGTGTATATCGCTGCCGAACTGGGTCGTGATGAAAAGTTTAAGGAAGAAGACCGCCTGAGTTTTACTACCAAAGGTCAATACCTGAAAATTGGTTTGGACTATAACATGCACAACAACTGGATGGATTTAGAAAATATGATTTATGTCGGCGGGCGATACGGTTTGAGTTTTCATGAACAAACTCTGCATTCCTACAAAATTTTCACTACCGACGGTTATTTCGACGAAAATGAAATTTATCCGAATCTGACAAGTTCCGGACTTCATGCACACTGGCTCGATTTGGTCGGCGGAATAAAAACACGGCTTTTTGACAATGTTTTTATGGGGTTTTCCGTTCGTTTCAGCTTGTTGCTTCATCAAAAACAGCCCGAAGGTTTTGAGAATTTATATATTCCGGGGTATGGCGAAAAATTCAGCGGAAACATCGGAGCTTCGTTCAATTACTCCATCAGTTATTTTATTCCGTTGTATAAAAAAACACCAAAACAGTTACAAAGCCAACCAGACAATCAATAAAATAAAGCAAATCAACCACATAATCTGTGACAACTGATTTTGATTTTTAACTTTGTTAAACGATTGAATCAGCTGCCATTCTAACAGCAAAAGAAAAACCAAAACCATTAAAACAGCGGGGCGAGTGCCGATAAATCCATAATAAACTGTTTTGGTTAATGATTGCTTATTCGAAATAAATTCCACAGAAGCAATTTCTTTAGTCAGCATTAATTGATTGATTTTCATTCTATTATACCCGCCGTTTCGCAACGAACGAAAAATTTTGTAATCAATCGGCAAACGGATTTCATCGTCCAAAACCAGGTAATAAGTCGTAGAAGAACTGTACAATTCGGCTTTGTAAAAACTTCCTTGTTTCACCGGTTGTAAATACGGAATCATTGGTAAGATAATGGATAGCAAAGTAACAGAAACTGCTAACTTTGTCGGAAAAGTCCATTTTTTAAACCGGGAAATAATTTTGCGGTGAGCATCTTTAAAATGTAAATATTTCGGTGGACGATAAGGTCCGTAATCATTGGTTTTCTGAATCCCTCGACGAGTAAAAAATGTTTTTATTCCATTGAACGGATTAGGTAAAAAAACCTCTGACCAGCTTGTATTCAAATCGTGCAACCGCTTGGAAAAAGTTACGTTGATGAAAAAAACATAGACAAACAGACTCAGGTAAAACACAAAAGTCCATTGCTGCCAAAAACTCAACCACAACATCACTGCCAAAAACACAGTAGCAACAATTATTCTCTGACGGAAAGTTTCCACCGGAACTCTGCCGTAAACTCCGAAAATATTTTCTTTTTTGAAATGTTCCTGCCGAACGTTTGGATTGATTCTTCGCTGTCGTCGCCACGCTTCCACATTCGGATTTTTATCGCGATATTTGAAAACCAACTTGCGGTAATAATGTTGATTGTCAAAACCCGTCACACGCATACTAACCACCAGCTCTTCTTCCACTCTTTTGAGTTTGAGCCCGTGTTTGCCTGTCTCATTTACCGTTCCGAGATAGTCTATATCAACACTTTTCGCTCCTTCCACCTGCCATTCAATAACGACAATATCATCTAAAGAATAAAAAGAAGTATTTGATTTGAAATAATGAATTTTCGGTGGCGGCCAGTTATTCCCTGGCTGACTTTCTTTCCAGGCATATTCGGTCGATTGGTTTTTTATCTGCTTTTGCCTGATAAGAATTTCATCTAACCAGCGTTTGTTTTTCGGGTCAGCCAAATATTCATACGCCTCTTTAATCACAATAAAATACTGATGAGCCTGTTCACTTCGATTAACGTCCGGGTGGTATTTTTTAGACAAAGTACGATAGGCCTTTTTTATCGTCTGGTCGTCTGAAAAGTCAGGTATTTCAAGTATTTTGTAGTAATTAATCATTCATGAGTCTGTTAAAAAAAAGATGCTTCCTTGCCTTAGTATGAACAAAAAAAGAATATTATTTAATGAATTTTAACTAAAATAAATTTGCAAATAAACACAGTTCATACTGTAAGCATCTCTATTAGATTCCTACGGAATGACAAACGTTGTGTTTAAAGGCTTTTACAAACATTAAAAATATGTAATATGATGACCTTTAAAACTTTATTTCATGGCTAATTTACAACCACTTTATCTCCTTTATTTTTTTATTAAACAGAAAACGCATCATCACTTTTTCACCTTCGTCTGTTTTGATTACTTTGAATTGTGGCGATAATATCGTGGCAAAAACCGCACACAGTAACGGATTCATAAAACCGGTAATTTCGGTAAAGCTCAACAGCAATTTACCAAGCAGAAAAAGCACAGCGAAACATACAAACTGCACGATAAAAACTTTATTTTGTTTACTCATTTTTTTGAAATTTTGCTCTTTTACTTCCTTCGTAAATATCATATTTGACTAATCGGGATTCAATTTTTCCGTTGAATAGTTTAATTCTTCGGGTAGTTTTTAATCCGACGTATTTCAAGGCTTCAACATTTCCGGTAATAAACCATGCTTCGGTTTGCGGATAAGATCGTTTGAATGTATCCCCGATTTCGCGGTAAAAACGTTCCAAATCAATATCCAGCCGTTCGCCATAAGGTGGATTAAAAACCATGTGCAGAGGTCCTTCGGTTTCTTTTTCGGTTTTAAAAAAATCTTGCTGTTCAATATCAATATATTCCTCCAAATTGGCATTACGAACATTTTCCCGTGATTTTCTGACTGCCGACGGTGCTTTGTCATATCCAACAATTCGATATGGAAAATCCTTGATTTTGTTCAATAAAGATTCTTCGATTTTGTCAAATAAATCTTCGTCCCAGTCCCGCCATTTTTCAAAAGCAAATTCACGTCGGTTAATATTTGGCGGAATATTACACGCAATCATCGCTGCCTCAACCAGGAATGTTCCCGAACCACACATGGGGTCGAGAAAATGTGTTTGCCCTCTCCAGCCCGACAACAACAAAATTCCTGCCGCCAACACTTCGTTTATCGGCGCAATATTGGTTGATGTCCGGTAACCACGATGATGCAATGATTCGCCGGAAGTGTCCAGAGAAACGGTGCAAACATCTTTCTGAATATGCACATGAATCCGAATGTCGGGGTGTTGTTTGTCAATGCTCGGACGTTTGCCGAATTGTTCACGAAACTGGTCCACAATTGCATCTTTCGATTTCAGTACCACAAATAACGAATTGTTAAACGCCTCGCTATACACCGTAGCATCAACCACAAACGTCTGGTTGGCGAAAAGAATTTCTGACCAATCGATGGATTTTACACCTTTATATAAGCTTTCTTCGTCAAAAACCTTGAAAGTTTTGATAGGTTTAAGGATTTTCAAAGCGGTACGCAAACTCAGATTGGCTTTGTACATAAATCCTGTGTCACCGGAAAAACTTACCATTCTTACACCTTGCTCGACATTTTGAGCACCAAGAACCCGTAATTCCTGGGCTAATATATCTTCGAAACCAAAAAATGTTTTGGCTACCATTTTATAATTATTCATATATCGTGTATTGAGCAAAAAAAATGCTATAATAGTGCAAAAATAGCGTAAATTTGTCGCTTGCTAAAATCAATTTGATTAATCGTAGAAAATGACCTATATTTTACCTTTAGTATCTGTGTTACTGGGTGCTTTCATCGGGCTGATATTTCAACCGAAAAACAAAAAAAATCTGAAACTGCTGTTGGCATTCAGCGGGGCTTTTTTGTTGTCGATAACGGTTATGCACCTGTTACCCGAAGTGTATGACACTGTTTTTCACGGTCATCATCACGATGAACATCAGCATGACCATTCGGGAGGATACAGAATCGGGTTGTTTATCATGGTCGGGATTTTATTTCAAATCATATTGGAATTTTTCTCAAAAGGTGCTGAACACGGACATGTTCATACCCACGAAAAAATGAACGCAATGCCCTGGACACTTTTTATTAGCTTATGTATTCACGCATTATTGGAAGGAATGCCCGTTAGCCACCACCATGATTTAGCTATAGGAATTGCCATTCATCATCTGCCGATTGCTATCATTTTATCCATGTTTTTCGTTAATGCAGGTTTGGCAAAAAAATGGATTATTTTATTTATGGTTGCTTTCGCCTTGATGACTCCACTCGGAACGTTAGCGTCTGAGAAATTAGATTTTCTTACGCATTATTATACGGAAATTTCAGCTGTCGTTATTGGAATTCTTTTTCATATTTCTTCCACAATCATTTTTGAAAGTAGTGAAAATCATAAATTCAATATCGCCAAAATCTCGGTTATCGTTCTGGGAATAGTATTAGGATATTTGGTTTAATTCAGCATTACAAACAGAAATAACAGCTTGGTCAAAGATTTCTTTTTCCTTAATAAAATCGGTTTTTATCGGTAAATAATATAATTTATCCTGAGGTAATTTACCTTTCAACCGCATATAATCTTTTTCGGTAGTAATGATAATTTTTCCATTGGATTTTTCCGTTATTCTGTCAATATCCTTTGGTGAAAAATGATGATGATCAGGAAAAGTCAATCTGTCCGAAACAGCCAGATGTGCATAAAACAAATCCGGATTGGCAATACCGGAAACAGCAAAAATCTGCTCTGACGGAATATCGGCTAAACGGATTTTTTCAGTTTGGTTATAAACATATTCATCATAGCTGATGGTCGTAAAAAAGATCTTTTGAAAAGGTTTGGGTTGCAGTTTGTTTTTAATTTTCTGTATTTCTGTTTCAGTAATATTTTCAGGACATTTAGTCACAATAATAATTGCCGCACGATCAGCTCCGCTACCAGATTCACGCAGATTTCCAACCGGTAGAATATAATCATCACAATACAAATCGCCATAAGCGGTAAGCAAAATATACGTTGTCGCCTTGACTTTCCTATGCTGATACGCATCATCGAGCAATATCACTTCGGGCGGATTGCCGGACTGTAAAAGTTGTTTGATTCCGTTTGTTCTATCTGCATCGACAGCGACTTGTATGTGATGAAACTTAGAAAAAAACTGAAAAGGTTCATCGCCCAAATCTTCTACCCGGGTATTTTCATCTGCCAATACAAAACCCTCCGTTTTTCGCTTGTAACCCCTGCTCAAAACCGCCACCTTGTATTTACCTGATAATAAACGGATTAAATATTCCGTCTGAGGCGACTTTCCCGTTCCTCCAACGCTCAGATTCCCCACTGCAATCACAGGAATCGGTGCTTGGTAGCTTTTATACAAAACGTGATTGTAGAGGTAATTCCGAATACTCGTAATCAACCAATACAATATCCCGAAGGGAAAAAGTAAAAACCTCAGCCATTTCATAATGCAAATGTAAGGGATTCTGAATCAATAATCATACTTACAGAATCAAGAAATTCGCAGTCCGTTTTCACAGGGTTTGTCCACCGAAATCAGAGTTACGTCTTTGTTTTCGCCTACAGCTCCGAGTAATAAACATTCGCTCATAAAATCAGCAATTTGCTTAGGCGGAAAGTTGATTACCGCCAAAACCTGTTTGCCAATAAGCTCGTTTAAATCATACAAATTAGTGATTTGAGCTGATGTTTTTTTAATTCCTTCCCCGCCAAAATCTATCCAGACTTTATAAGCAGGATTACGGGCTTTTTCAAATATCTGTGCATCGATTATCGTTCCGACCCGAATATCTATTTTAGCAAAATCTTCCCAGTTTATTTGTGTTTCCATTAGGTAATTGTCTTTATTTTTTTCGTAAATTTACAATGTAACACTTTAATTCTATCATTATGAGTAAAAAAATATTGATGTTAGCAGGTGATTTCGTTGAAGATTACGAAATCATGGTGCCGTATCAAGCACTTTTATCTGTGGGCTGTGAAGTTGATGTGGTTTGTCCCGGAAAGAAAAAAGGCGAAATTATCGCTACTGCCATTCACGATTTTGTAGGTTTTCAAACGTATGTGGAGCTGAGAGGACACAATTTCCAAATCAACAAAACCTTTGATGATGTACAGCTTGATGATTATGATGGTTTGTATGTTTGTGGCGGACGAGCTCCTGAGTATATTCGACTGAATGACAAAATATTAGCATACGCCCGGCATTTTTTCGAGAATAACAAACCTGTGGCTGCTATCTGTCATGGCATTCAGATTCTGACTGCCGCAGAAGTTTTAAAAAACCGTACGCTTACTGCTTATCCGGCTGTTGGTCCGGAAGTCACACTTGCAGGTGGAATTTACAAAGAAATTGATGCCGACAAAGCGATTACAGATGGCAATTTGGCAACGTCACCAGCATGGCCTGGACACCCTGCTTTGCTAAAAGAATTTTATCAATTATTGGGCATTACAATTGGGCAAAAGTGATGCAAAGATTTTAGATGCTGGCTATTGAGTGTCGATAGCCAGCATCTAACAAAAAATCATTTTTTTCGTTTGAGGATTTTTCTTGCACGACTTTGAAACGAAACAGTCATCTGCGGATACATTTGTTCAATAATTGCGGTAAGTTCTTCAGCAATCCATTTATTTTCTTTGGATAGTAAATCCAGACAAGTGATACAGTTCGATTTTGTCGCAACAAGAGATTCTCCGATTAACCACGAAAAGCAAATTTCGGTTAGCTGTTGTTTTTGTTTGGCAGATAATTCATTATAAGTATGTTTCAACATGCCGATATAAATATTGGTCAGACTTCTTTTGTTGGTTTCATGGTTTTCATTCTCTGCCAAATCAATAAAATACTGGAAATCGTTTTTGAAATACAACAAATGAGTCCGTGAAAAAGTATCGCAGAAACACAACAAATGGACTTTTTGTTTTCCGTTTGTACTGTTGATAAGAGCAACCAAACTTTCGGAATCAAAGTCGTTTTTTAAGATTAGTTCTCGGGCGAAATACCTGTTTTCTAATCTTAAATCTAATTGATTGAGCAAAAAATTTTCAACGATGTTCATGGATAGGCTATATCAAACAAAAAGTAAAAATACAGAAAAACCTCAAAAGATTGCTCCTTTGAGGTTTTTTATTTATGTAGTTCAACTTTTTAAAGATTGAACCTCAAATTTTAAACAAAACCTTACAAGTGAATCACTTCATCGTAAGCGGCAGCAACAGCTTCCATAACAGCTTCACTCATAGTTGGGTGTGGGTGAACAGCTTTTAGGATTTCGTGACCTGTGGTTTCTAATTTGCGTGCTACAACAGCTTCGGCAATCATATCGGTAACGCCGGCTCCAATCATATGACAGCCTAACCATTCGCCATATTTGGCATCGAAAATTACTTTTACAAAACCGTCCGGTGTTCCGGCAGCTTTTGCTTTTCCTGATGCTGAGAACGGGAATTTTCCTACTTTAATTTCATAACCGGCTTCTTTTGCTTTTTTCTCTGTCATTCCAACCGATGCAATTTCCGGTGTTGCATAGGTACAACCAGGAATATTTCCGTAATCCAATGGTTCTACGTGAAGTCCAGCGATTTTTTCCACACAAAGAATTCCTTCAGCAGATGCTACGTGAGCTAAAGCTTGTCCCGGAACCACATCTCCAATAGCATAGTAACCCGAAATATTCGTTTGATAGAATTCATCTACCTGAATTTTATCTTTATCTGTTTTGATTCCGGTTTCTTCCAATCCAATATTTTCTATGTTTGATTTGATACCCACAGCCGAAAGCAAAATATCAGCCTCAAGAATTTCTTCTCCTTTGGCTGTTTTTACCGTAGCTTTTACACCATTTCCAGAAGTATCTACTTTTTCAACCGATGAATTGGTCATAATAGTAATGCCTGCTTTTTTCAACGAACGTTCAAATTGTTTGGAAACATCTTCGTCTTCCACAGGAACAATGTTTGGCATAAACTCAACAATGGTAACTTCTGTTCCCATAGAGTTATAAAAATGAGCGAACTCAACGCCAATCGCACCTGAACCTACAACAATCATTTTCTTTGGTTGCTCCGGCAAGGTCATTGCCTGACGGTATCCGATTACTTTTTTACCATCTTGTGGTAAATTTGGTAATTCGCGTGAACGAGCTCCTGTTGCAATAATGATATGGTCTGCAGAATATTCGGTTACTTTTCCGTCTTTGTCGGTTACATCAACTTTTTTGCCTGGTTTTACTTTTCCTGCACCGTCAATAACGTCAATTTTGTTCTTTTTCATCAGGAATTGAACACCTTTGCTCATTCCGTCGGCAACACCGCGTGAACGTGCAATTACAGCTCCAAAATCTTTATCTACTTCGCCATTGATAGTCAAACCATAATCAGAAGCGTGTTTTAAATAATCAAAAACCTGAGCCGATTTTAACAATGCTTTCGTCGGGATACACCCCCAGTTTAAGCAGATTCCACCTAAATTTTCCTTTTCCACTACGGCAACTTTAAAACCTAATTGCGAGGCTCTGATGGCAGTTACATATCCGCCCGGACCGCTTCCTAAGATGATGATATCGTATTTCATTTTTTAATTGTTTTAGGCTGTAAGTATTAAGCTTTCAGCACATTATTGTTGTTTAATTTTTTAATTAAAAGTTATTTGAAGCTGTTTTTTTAACTATTTCAATCAGTTGCGAATTTAAGCATTTATTTTGAAAACCACCAAATTGTTTTTTTGTTATCAACCTGCTTCGGCTGCATGAAACTGTGATTGATACAAATTCTTATAATGTCCGTTTTCTATTTGTAGCAACTCTTGATGCGTACCTTTTTCAACAATTTGCCCTTGGTCCATAACGATAATCACGTCGGCGTGGGTAATAGTCGCCAAACGATGTGCAATAATAATAGAAGTTCGGTCTTTGGTCAGGATTTTAATCGCCTGTTGGATAAGCTCTTCCGAATGGGAATCAATTGACGAAGTCGCCTCGTCCAAAATCAAAATACTTGGCTGGCTCATATAGGCACGCAAAAACGAAATCAACTGCCGCTGACCCGACGAAATCATCGCTCCGCGTTCTTTGACATTATAATCATACCCTCCCGGCAACGTTTCGATAAAATCATGCACCCCGATTTTCTTTGCCGCTTCAACGACATCTTCTTTGCTGATTGCCGGATTGTTTAACGTGATATTGTTCAAAATACTGTCGCTGAACAAAAACACATCTTGCAATACAACGGCAATTTGTCTGCGTAAGCTTTGTAATGTAAATTCGTTAATATCAATATTATCAATGGTAATTTTTCCGCTGTCAATTTCATAAAACCGACTCAACAGATTAATCATCGTCGATTTTCCCGCTCCAGACGAACCTACAATCGCCACGGTTTGTCCGGTTTGAATGTTCAGGTTTATGCCTTTCAGCACTTCTACTTCCGGATTATAGCTAAATCTCACTTCCTGAAAATCAATATTTCCCTGAAATTTCGGTGCAATCTGGTTTCCTTCTGTCTGAATCACATCGTCTCTGTCCATGATTTCAAAAACGCGGTCGGCAGCCACAATTCCCATCTGCATCACGTTGAATTTATCGGCAATTTGTCTAAGCGGATTAAACAACATCGGTATCATCATGGTGTAGGCAAACAAATCTCCGGTAGTCGTCAGATTACCTCCACCGATGATATTGAAACCTCCGAAAATCACAACGCAACCTAGTGTTACCTGAGAAACAAAATCGGCAATCGGAAAAAATATGGAGTTGTATAAAATGTTTTTCTGCCACGCCTGATTATGCTTTTGGTTGATTTCTTCAAACTTTTCATATTCCTGTTTTTCTCGGGTAAACAGCTGGACGATTTTCATTCCGGTTATACGTTCCTGTACAAATGAATTCAGATTGGCGACTTGCGTTCTCACTTCGTCAAAGGCTTTTTTCATATGTTGTTGAAAAATCTTTGTAGCATACAGCAACACAGGCATTGCCGCCATCACGACAAACGTGAGTTTCCAATTCATAAAAAACATAATGCCAAGTACGACCACCATTTTCAGTACATCTGAAATAATCATAAACAGTCCCTGACTGAAAATACTGGCAATAGATTCTATATCAGAAACATTCCGGGTAATCAGCCTTCCGACCGATTCTTTATCAAAATAACGAAGTTTGAAATGAGTAATTTTATGAAAAAGTTCTTCCCGAATATCTTTTACAATCCGCTGTCCGAGCCAGCTGGCGCTATATGAAAACGCATATTGCGAAACCACCTCGACCAACAGCACTAAACCAATCAGCAAGCTGTACATTGCGAGTCCGTCTGCATCTTTGATTTCGATATAACTATCAACAATCTGCTTGACCATATATGGTCGTAAAGCGGCAAACACCGACAGCAATATCACGCTGGCAATAACGATGATGACCACAAATTTATATGGCGCGATATAGCGTAAAACTTTTCTGAGTGTGCTTGTATTTATTTTTTTCATAGATAAGGATAACTAACTTCAACAAGGTGCAAACCGCATGCCGGCACCGAAAATCCGGCTTTGCCCCTGTCTTTGCTTTGTATAATTTTGTGTACATCTTCCGGCTCAATTTTTCCCAAACCAACATTGACCAACGTTCCGACAACAGCCCGAACCATATTCCGCAAGAATCGATTTGCTGTTATCGTAAATACCCATTGATGTTCGGCAACATTCGTCCATTCAGCCTGATAGATTTTACAAAGATAGGTGTAAACATCGGTATTTGTTTTAGAAAAACATTCAAAATCTTCATATTCAAACAAGATTTTGGCGGCTTGGTTCATTTTGTCAAAATCCAACGGGCGGTGATTGTACCAGCTTGTTTCATTCAAAAAGGGATTTTTTTTCGTATGCAGATAATATTCATATTTGCGTTGGGTGGCATCGAAACGGGCGTGTGCATCGTCATTGACCGGAAAAATCCGGTAAACAGCAATGTCTTTAGACAAGAAAGAATTTAGTTTGGCAATCAGTTTGGCTTCATCAATTTCCTGATGCCAGTCAAAATGTGCATACATCTGCCGGGCGTGTACGCCTGCATCTGTTCGTCCGGCACCAACCAATTCCAGTTCAGCTGACAACAACAAGCTGAATGCCTTTGTCATTTCTTCCTGAACTGTAACGGCGTTGGGTTGCGACTGCCAGCCGTGATAACGGGTGCCGTTATATGCAAATTCTACGAAATATCTCAATCTTTAAAAATTTAACGTTACAAAGATACTTCAATTACCCCGAACGTACCATTAACAAAAAACTAAATATTTGTGTATATTTGTGTTTATATTAACCTGTTCTTAGAAGATAATCACTACCTGAACTACCATGCGTCAACTATTTTTATTACTCACTTTTTTGTTTGCTTTTGGGGCAAATGCCCAGAAATTCGAAGATTATTTCATCGACAAAACCCTGCGTTTGGATTATATTTTTGCCGGAAACAGTGACAAACAACATGTTTTTCTGAGCGATTTGGTACAACTGAATCAATGGCACGGACGAAAAGGAAATCTAAGCACCACCCCCATTCAAGGTTATGGACAAATCAAAGTGTATGATGAAACGACCCGACAGTTGATTTACGTTTTGCCTTTCGGAAGTTTGTTTCAGGAATGGCTGACTTTGGACGAAGCCAGAACTGCATCAAAAAGCTTTGAAAATTCTTATCTCATTCCCTTTCCGAAAAACAAAATCAATGTGCAGGTTTCTTTTTTTGACGCTTACCACAAAGAGAAAATTTTACTTGAACACACCATTGACCCAACAGATATTCTCATTCGGAAAGCCACAGAAAACAACGATATTCCGTATGAAATCATTCATAAGGCTTCGGTAGAAAACCCGATTAAAATTGCCATCGTTGCCGAAGGTTTTCAGCAAGACGAAATGCCTCTTTTTATGGATTATGCCCAACAAGCCGTGGAAAGTCTGTTCAGACATAAAGCCTTTAAAAAACATCAAAATGCTTTTGAAATTGTCGCTGTGAAATCGGTTTCGGAAGATTCAAACGTGAGTGTTCCTTCACAAAATATTTGGCGTTCAACGGCTGTTCAATCGCATTTTGACACTTTTTATTCCGAACGGTATCTAACAACTTCACACATTAAATCACTGCACGGTTTGCTAGAAAATGTGCCTTATCAGCATATTATTATTCTTGCCAATACAGACGTTTACGGCGGTGGCGGTATTTTGAATTCCTACACACTTACCACAACAAAAAACAAACAATTTGCTCCGGTAGTGGTACATGAATTCGGGCACAGTTTTGCCGGATTGGCAGACGAATATTTTTATGAAGAAGATGTTTTTGAAAACAAAGCAGTGCAACAAACTGAACCTTGGGAAAAAAATATCACTTCATTAGTTAATTTTACAAGTAAATGGCAGGATTTGGTGACAGAAACAACACCGATTCCGACCCCTGATTCATTGATGAATACTGTACAAATCGGTGCATTTGAAGGGTTAAAAGGAAACGGTTTATACATTCCGTCACATCATTGCCGAATGAAAATCAATCAGGCGGAAGATTTTTGCCAGGTATGCAGTCGTGCTATCGAAGAAATAATTTTATTTTACACCTCCAACGAATCTGAATAATGAAAATTCTCTTATTATCCGACACACACAGTTATATTGACGAACGGATTTTACATCATGTGCAAAATGCAGACGAAGTGTGGCATGCCGGCGATATTGGCGATTTGGCTGTTACTGATAAAATCCGGAAGTTCAAACCGCTCAGAGCAGTATATGGAAATATCGACGGCACAGAAGCCCGAAAAGATTTTCCGCTGAACCAGCTTTTTACCTGTGAAAAAGTCAAAGTATTGATGACGCATATTGGCGGATATCCGGGAAAATATGCCAAAGGAATAAAAGATTTACTGCTCAAAGAACGGCCTCAGATTTTCATTAGCGGACATTCACATATTTTAAAAGTACAATATGATAATCAGCTGAATATTTTACATCTGAATCCTGGAGCAGCTGGCATATACGGACATCATCAGGTACGGACTATGCTCAGGTTTGACATCTTAGGTTCGGATATTAAAAACATGGAAATCATTGAATTAAAGAAATAATTCAACACAAAAAAGGCTACTGATTTCTCAATAGCCTTTCGTTCTATTTAACTACAAAAAATTAAATTTGCTTTTCTGTTTCTCTTTTTTCCTTTCTTTCTTGCAACATATCTCTGGTACCACCGATAGCCCACACTATGGCTACGTTGACCAAAAACAACATCAACCAAAATCCCATTAACAAGATAACAACTCCTATTATAAAAGCTAAATATTGACTAAATCCAAACATTTTGATTACGATTTTATTGTTATGCAAATGTAACCCATAATTTTTAATATACAAACACCTGACTAAAATTTTTTATAGAATATTTTACCGTTAAACAGATAATGAGTAATTTTAGGCAAAATTTTTATCAACACAAAATTAATCATTATAAATCATGGAATTTCGTATCGAGAAAGACACTATGGGAGAAGTGAAAGTACCTGCTGACAAATATTGGGGTGCCCAAACGGAACGTTCCCGAAACAATTTTAAAATAGGCAAACCGGCAAGTATGCCTAAAGAAATCATTGAAGGTTTTGCCTACCTGAAAAAGGCTGCTGCATTTGCCAACTGCGAATTGGGCGTTTTGCCTGTCGAAAAACGTGATGCCATAGCTCAGGTTTGCGACGAAATACTGGAAGGCAAATTGAACGACCAGTTTCCGTTAGTAATTTGGCAAACAGGTTCCGGAACGCAGTCAAACATGAACGTTAATGAAGTGGTTGCCAACCGTGCACAGGTTTTGGCAGGCAGAAAAATCGGCGAAGGTGAACCGGTATTGAAAGCGAATGATGACGTGAATAAATCTCAATCGTCTAACGATACTTTCCCAACCGGAATGCACATTGCGGCATATAAAGCAGTGGTAAAGAAAACGATTCCTGGTGTTGAACAATTAAAACACACTTTGGAAGAAAAAGCCAAAGCATTCAAAGATGTAGTAAAAATCGGCAGAACACACCTGATGGACGCCACCCCCCTAACCTTAGGACAAGAGCTTTCGGGTTATGCCATGCAGTTGGAATATGGACTAAAAGCATTGAAAAACACTTTAGCTCATTTATCTGAACTGGCATTGGGTGGTACAGCGGTAGGAACAGGATTGAACACACCAGACGGATATGATGTTTTGGTTGCTAAATATATCGCTGATTTCACAGGATTACCTTTTGTGACGGCAGCAAACAAATTTGAGGCTTTGGCAGCACATGACGCTATTGTGGAAACGCATGGTGCATTAAAACAATTAGCAGTGTCTTTAAATAAAATAGCTAACGACATTAGAATGTTGGCATCAGGACCTCGTTCAGGAATCGGAGAGATTATTATTCCGGAAAACGAACCGGGTTCATCTATTATGCCCGGAAAAGTAAATCCCACTCAATGCGAGGCTTTAACCATGGTAGCTGCACAGGTTATGGGCAACGACGTGGCAATTACCATTGGTGGTACACAAGGGCATTACGAACTGAATGTATTCAAACCGATGATGGCGGCAAACTTTTTAGAATCTGCCAATCTGATTGCTGATGCTTGTATTTCTTTCGACTTGCACTGTGCCCAGGGCATCGAGCCAAACCACGAAAGAATTCAAAGTCTGTTGGATAATTCATTGATGCTTGTTACTGCACTGAATACCAAAATCGGTTATTACAAAGCGGCTGAAATCGCTCAAACTGCCCACAAAAACGGAACTACCCTGAAAGAAGAAGCTGTGAGATTAGGCTATGTTACTCCGGAAGAATTTGACGAATGGATAAGACCAGAAAAAATGGTGGGAAAAATAAATTTATAAATCAATACCTTACAATAATAGAAGAAAGCCACGGATTGCAATAATTTGTGTTAATTATTACAATCTGTGGCTAATTTTTTTCTTTTTACTACAAAAAAAATGGGCAGCCTAACAAGACGTCAAGCTACCCACCAAAAACTACATTAACTACTACTTTTTTGAAAAAACTACTTACTACTTTTTTGGTAAATGTCCAGTAAATATTTTTCAGAACTACTTTTGCTTATTTAATTGCAAACGGTATGCCAAAACATCTTTACTATAGTTTTACCTGCTTTTTATATCGGTCTTGTGTACATCAATTCCACAATATGTAGATTTCACTCCACAAATTTACAGATTTTAATTCATTCTGCAATGATTGAAACGATTTATTTTTAGGCATTAGTCAAGAGGAAAGAGCCAAGAGCTAAAAGCCATTAGTTGGTCTCGGTCATCACCTCTCATCACTTCATCACTCTGTTACTTCATCACCTCGTCACTTTGTCACTTCTCGTCACAGTTAGCACAACAACACATATAAGCCCTGCGAGTTTCTTCCAACATCAAACATCTGACAACAATCTGAAAAATAATCCTTTAAAATATCTTTTGTATTAAAAAAAGTATTAATTTTGCATTCGCTTTTACCAAGATAAAGAGTTTCGGTAAAGGTTTGACAAAAAACAATTTAATCACTTCTGAGGTTATTTCTGAAGAAACTCTGTAACATCAGAATACAAAATTTTAATCAGACATGTCTGAACAAACACAAACACAAGAAGAATTCTTACAAGGTTTTGACTGGGATACGTATGAAAACGGTATCGCAAAAGTTGACAACCAACAATTGAACGAATTCGAACAATTAGTTGACAAAACTTTTATCTCTACTGACGATTCAGAAGTAGTACAAGGTATTGTTGTCAGAATTACCGACAGAGATGCTATTGTTGACATCAATGCAAAATCTGAAGGTGTAATCTCTTTAAATGAATTCAGATACAATCCTGACCTTAAAGTTGGGGACAAAGTAGATGTATTGATTGACGTAAGAGAGGACAAAAACGGACAATTGGTATTGTCTCACAGAAAAGCCCGTACAATCAAAGCATGGGAGCGTGTAATCAAAGCACATGAAACAGGCGAAATCGTAAACGGTTTTGTGAAATGCAGAACTAAAGGTGGTATGATTGTGGACGTATTCGGTATCGAGGCGTTCTTACCAGGGTCACAAATTGACGTGAAACCTATCCGTGATTACGACCAATATGTAAATAAAACTATGGAATTCAAAGTGGTAAAAATTAACCACGAATTCAAAAACGTTGTAGTTTCTCACAAAGCACTTATCGAGGCCGATATCGAAGAACAGAAAAAAGAAATCATCGGTCAGTTAGAAAAAGGACAGGTATTAGAAGGTGTAGTTAAAAACATCACTTCATACGGTGTATTCATCGATTTAGGAGGTGTTGACGGATTAATCCACATCACCGACCTATCTTGGTCTCGTATCAACCACCCATCTGAGGTATTGGAATTAGACCAAAAACTGAATGTAGTAATCTTAGACTTTGATGACGAAAAAACACGTATCCAGTTAGGATTGAAACAACTTCACGCCCACCCGTGGGACGCTTTGGACGCTGAACTTAAAGTAGGTGACAAAGTAAAAGGTAAAGTAGTTGTTTTAGCTGACTACGGTGCATTCATTGAAGTAGCTGAAGGCGTAGAAGGATTAATCCACGTTTCTGAAATGTCATGGTCAACTCACTTGCGTTCTGCTCAGGATTTCGTAAGCGTTGGCGACGAAGTAGAAGCTGTTATCCTTACTTTAGACAGAGAAGAAAGAAAAATGTCATTGGGTATCAAGCAATTGACACCTGACCCATGGACTGACATCACTGCTAAATATCCAGTAGGTTCTAAACACACAGGTACAGTTCGTAACTTTACCAACTTCGGTGTATTCGTAGAATTAGAAGAAGGTATCGACGGATTGGTTTACATCTCTGACTTATCTTGGACTAAGAAAGTGAAACACCCTTCTGAAATAGTAAATGTTGGTGACCAATTAGAAGTTATTGTTCTTGAATTAGACGTTGACGGAAGAAAATTATCTTTAGGTCATAAACAAACTACTGCAAACCCTTGGGATAAATACGAAGAGGAATTTGGCGTAGGCACTGTTCACAATGCTACTCTTGAAGATGTTAATGATAAAGGAGCAACTATTCCTTTCAACGAAGACATCGTAGCATTTATTCCTTCACGTCTTTTAGAAAAAGAAGACGGCAAGAAGTTGAAAAAAGGAGACAACGCAGATTTCAAAGTAATCGAATTCAACAAAGAATTCAAGCGTGTTGTTGCATCTCACACAGCTACTTTCCGTGAGGAAGAAGAGAAAAACATGAAACAAGCTGCTGAAAAAGCTGCTAATACACAAGCTGAAAAAACCACTTTAGGTGATTTGGACGCTTTAGCAGAATTAAAAGCAAAAATGGATGGAGAGAAATAATTCATTCATTCTCAATACAAACCCCGGATTTTAAAAGTCCGGGGTTTTCTTTTTTGTAAAAGGCAAAAAACGTATCAATAAAAATAACAGTTTCTATATTGCCACCTCAAAAAAGTTATTTATTTTTGCAAGCCCTAAGAAATGTCTTAGGACAGGAATGTTTAATTAAATTATTAGTAAAAAGTGGAAAGTTTAAGTTACAAGACACAATCTTTGAACAG
>Ga0180217_1001411_pt1 | contig 26623 bp, 19 predicted proteins | sample eDN3rd37CBELigOP_FD_128521 | JGI IMG/M metagenome (GOLD analysis project Ga0180217, IMG submission 128521) | Enriched Organic Plus compost microbial communities from Emeryville, California, USA - eDNA 3rd pass 37_C BE-Lig OP (version 2) (version 2) ... | reverse complement strand
GGCGCAACTGATCGAGATGGACGGCGAGGACGATCACGTTCACCTGCTTGTGGAATACCCGCCCAAGGTGGCTGTCTCCAATCTCGTGAACAGCCTCAAAGGTGTCTCCAGTCGCCTGCTGCGCAAGGAACGGCCCGACATCCAGAAGCGCTACTGGAAAGGCGTGCTGTGGTCGCCGTCCTATTTCGCTTCAAGCTGCGGCGGCGCGTCGATTTCCATCGTGCGCCAGTACATCGAGCAGCAGCAAACCCCACACTGAAACCCAAAGACAAGGACGGCTGCGCCGTCCGCGCTATCCTTCCCCGGCCTGAACGGCGGGGCTTGTCGCGCACCGGGTCATTGCCTGCATGTTTCATGCAGGCAAATCTGCCTGTTTCAAGCAGAGCCGATCAAGGCTGCCATGATCAGGGAACTGCAATACTTTCCCGGCGATTGGCAGCCTTGCTTGCTTCAGGACGCAAGAAAGCACCGATTGCTGTTACCATTGCTGCTTTCATAACCGTGGCAGTTTTTTCTTAGGGTCTCCCACCGTGTTGCGCTCCCTGTACAACTGGACATTGTCTCTTGCCGAGCGTCGTGGTGCCATGTGGGCACTGGCGGTCATCGCATTCCTGGAAAGCTCGATTTTTCCGATCCCACCCGATGTGCTCATCATTGCCATGGTACTGGCCCAACCCAAAAAGGCCTACCAGGTTGCTTTGGTGGCCACAGTTGCGTCTGTGCTCGGTGGGCTTGCCGGATACCTGATTGGCTACGGTGCTTACACCACCATCGGCCAACCCATCCTGGAAACATTAGGCAAGGCACACCTTTTTGAGGAGTTCCAGGCCAAGTACAACGAATGGGGTGTATGGGTGGTGCTGATTGGAGGCCTGAGCCCCTTTCCCTACAAGGTCATCACCATCTTGTCAGGTGCCACAGGACTTTCGCTACCGGTTTTCATCGTTTCCTCGATTATTGCCCGGGGCCTGAGGTTCTATGTTGTGGCCGCACTGCTCAAGCACTTTGGTCCTCCAATCAAGGAATTCATTGAAAAGAGGCTCGGCCTTGTTTTCACTGTATTTCTTGCTCTTTTGATTGGCGGATTCGTGCTGGCATCACGTTTCTGATGACCAAGCCAATTACTCTTTCAAGTCATACGGATTTTCTCGGGATCTGTTTCAACCAGGCTGTTTAAAAACCGGTTGATCAACCCCAGGACTGGCTTGGCGGCCAGCTCCGGCACTTGGTGCCCATTGAGCACGATGTTGCCTTGGTCTATCTGGCAACTGCTTCTGATCCCGGACTGAGTCCTTTCAAAAACACCGGTCATGACACCCAAAAACGCCAAGGTCGGTGGTACCCCTTGCACATCGATACCCGCGGATGACACCAGGTATTTTTCCCATTGGATATCGGCTTTTTCCTGAACATCTTGCGGTACGGGCAGGAGACTGACGTCAGCCTGCGCCTGCACTATTCCCCAGTCCGACAGTGCTTTCATCTGCGCCTGCTGCACTTGAAAACCGTCAAAAAGCAGGGATCTCCATGCTGGTGACAAGTCCATATCAGCCGTCAGCTCCGGCCAACTGAAGCTCGTTGCCCAGTAACCAGCAATCTCCGATACTGCCTGAGCACTGACGTTCTTCACACTGCCCTGCAACTCAACTTGCCGCGCCTGATAGCCTGCAATCTCCACCGCCTCAGAACGTACCTGCCAGTCAAAGTCGACAAATGGCGAAGATCCATCCACAAATCCGGTACCAGACTGAATGTTGCCTACCAGACCAGAGGCGGTAATCCTGGAAGGGGCCCAACTCAAGCGTGCAGCGCTCCACGCATGAGTCACTTTCTGCGACAAGATCTCTATGGTCCACTCCAGATCCTGGACCTGACCGACAGGGGTGGCAGCCAGACCATCCACAGAAATCATCCTGACTTCTGGCCATTGAAAGCTCATGGACGAATAATCCTGCCCCAAGTCCAGTTGCAGCTTCATCGAAGAAAATACAACATGGCTTGAGTCTTTCTGCAAATTGCGACCCTCCATGATCGCCTTGCCTTGAAAGCGCCCTCCCCACCCCAGAACGCCATGGCCATGAAGCTCAGTGAGTTCTGGCCTGGCCGCCGCACGGTTCATGACGATCTTTGGAGCCTCGACCATCCAGCTCACATTGGCCAGGCGTGTGGGCCACAATGCATGCCAGATCCTGTAGCTCATGCGCACTTGTTGACCATCGGGCGCAGCAGGATGACTGATGGCAAGAACCCCCGTCGAATCCAGGATGCCATTCTCATGCTCCAGAATCTGAACCTTCAGGTTCTGCCACCAGTCGTCACGCATGGCGTATTGTTCAAGCACAGCCTTGGCTTGCAAACCTACCCAGAAACTGGCAGCAAAGTAAGCTACAACAACCAGCAGCCCTGCCCAGAACAACCGCCGCAGCCGCCTGCTGCCTCCAGATCCGGATTTCATTTGCGACTCCTGTTGCACTCTATAGACCTCAACATTCAAGACTAGCCAAACATAAACCACAACCCGGCAAACTAGAGGCAGCAACCCCTGGCGCTGACCTGCCAGATGGCCTCGACCCGCCCGTGGCGCACACAAATAATCTCATCATAAAGGTTGACTGTCGGATCGCAGTGTCCAGGCACAAGCATCAGCAGGTCCCCGATTCCGGGTGCGTTATTGTCTGTACCTGTGCGCTCGACCTGGATCACGCCATGCTCATCAGACGCTTTCACATAGACCAGATCATCACGACCCCATACGCACGGCATGCCTGAATCAACGCTTGATGCTTTCAACCCCGCATCGACCACGGCCACTGCCGGCGAAGGCCTACTCTGAACACGGGTTGCCACAAACAGCGCATGTTCAAATTTCACATCCTTGACACCAAGCTCATTCGCAGCGTAGTCCTTGTCCATGAAAATGTAGGATCCGGGCTGAATCTCCTGATATACACCGCTGTCACGCTCAATGCAGAATGTCCCGGTTCCTGCACCAGTGATGACAGGAACCTGCATGCCCACCGCTTCGATCTCCGCCTTGACCTGGGCTGCACGGTGGCTGGCGAACTGAATGGCCAATGCACGCTGCTCGGCAGTCCTGAAGTGCTGAGCTGCGCCATGATAGGCATGGATTCCGGCAAACCTCAGGCCGTCACTGGCATGAATCGCCCTGGCGAGTTCGACTGCCTGCTCACATGACGCGCCGCAACGGCCCGCACCCACATCAAGCTCCACATAGACGTCAAGCTCACGCAAGCTGCCTTGCATGACATGGGCCAGGTCACGCACATGACTGATATGGTCGACCAGAACCCCCAGATTGATCTGTTCGGCAAGTTTGCGTACCTGGCAGAGTTTGCGTGCGCCAACAATCTGGTTGGTCACCAGGATATCCTTGATCCCCGCCTCAGCAAAGACAAAAGCCTCGCTCAGCTTCTGGCAACAAATACCGACCGCCCCATGCTTGACTTGCTGGAGTGCGATCTCGGGACATTTGTGGCTCTTGGCATGAGGACGCAACCGCATGTGCCCTGCTGCCTGCGCCATGCGTTGCAAGTTGCGCTCGAACGCATTGAGATCCAACAACAATGCCGGCGTGTCAATCGCCTCGACCGGGTCTCCAATCTCACAGGCTTTCCAGGGCAGCATCCTGTCCTCCTACGCTAGACTTTTGAAATACATGCTTTCCAACAAGTGGACAGGCCAAGCCTGCCCAATATTGACATCATCGCACATGTTGATGCCCCGGTCTCATTATCGGTTGTTCTCCCAAACACGGGCAAAAATAAAGCCAGGTACCTTATCGGATTCCTGGCTGTACTGGCACCACCATGAACATCTTGCATTTCTGTTGATTGGCAACAATCAAGAAATGTCGATTGTCTTTTCCCCCGCCAAATGCAATGGAGTGATACCCAAGGCCACTTCAAACCACAAGTGGCTGGCTGATCCACCAAGACCGGCCAGCCACACTGGCTTCTACCATCAAAGGGCAGCGTCTTTGACTTGCTCAGGCGCAAGCGCTGTCAGTTCAAAGATTGCAGCAAAGTCGAGATTCCAGCAGGCATCGGCAATCTTGTTTGCAATTTCCTTGCCCACGATAGGATCGCAAATTGCATGGAACTTGCCTGTCAGTGCTGCATCGTCCAGTGGATTGTCTGGTTCGCCATAGGGCTGTTGCTGCGTGTATTGCAGGGTCGTGCCGTCCTTCATCTTCACGATCAGGTGAGCTGGTCGCTTGCGCGGGTAGACTGACTGCATTTCTTCAGTGACTTCCACCTTGACCTTCGGCACCAAGGTAGCAATGTCAGCACGCTGGCGTGCTGCCTTGCCAAACGCATCCAAGTTGACCTCATCGTGGACGATTGCAGTAGACACGGCAAACGGGATTGACATCTGGGCATCCAGGAAAGCCGCATAGTTGGTGTGTGCGTGGTTGGCTGCAACACGGTTTGTCTGAACCACAATGCTTTCGATCTGCTCAGGGTCAAGTTTGTGAGATTTCTTCAGTTCCAGGATGGCATCGATCGGTGCATGCAGGTGGCGGCAGCACGGATAGGGCTTGACGTATGTGTTGAGCAGCACCCAATTCGTACCCAGATCCTGGAGCACGCTCATGGCATCGGCCTTTGATCCTGTATAAGCCTTGAAGTAGCCGTTCCTTCCTTCGATCGCGGTCAAGGGGCCATCAATGCCGCGCTTGGCCAGTTCAGCAACGACCACGCCATCACGGGCGCACTTTCCGGGATGCAGGCGCTTGACTTCTGAACCTTCGCCCAGGAACTCGAACAAGCCACTGGAGAACGATCCGGCCATGCCCAGTGCCCAGGTCATTTCTTTTTCCTGGAGATCGAGCAACTTACCAACACCGCTGGCGCAGCCGAATACCCCGTTGACACCTGTGTTGTGAAAACCGTTCTGCCATGTGTGTGGGTGGCCAGCGCGCGCCATGCGGCAGCTCAACTCAAAAGCCAAAGCAATGGCAGTCACGATTTTCTTGGGATCAGCCTTGTAAGCCTCGGCAACCGACATGATTGCTGGCATGCAGGCTGCGCCTGGATGGTACGAACCTGGTGTATAGCCATCGTCAAGCTCCAAGCCATGGGCTGCAGTGCCATTGACAAATGCGGCGCTGTGTGTGGAAAGCCTGATCTGGGTGCCGACCACGCTTGCTGCATTGCTGTTCTCAGCGCTGGCAAAGTACGCCTGTGCCAGACGGCTCGTTGGTGTAGTCGAACCAGCCAAAACTGCGCAGAAGTAGTCCAGCGTCAAGCGCTTGACATGATGCACAACCTCAGGCGGCAATGTGTCGTAACTCAGATTGGCCGCCCACTTTCCCAGTTCTTTCGTGATGGGAGGAGCTGCCACTTGGAGTTCAGGGGAAGTTGTAGTCATTTCGACTCAGTCTCCATTATTAGGGTCTGTTGTCGATCCTGTCACACGACCTGATCGATGAATTCCATGCCAGGCCAGACCACTTCGCTTTGTTGTCGGATAGCGGTCAGCAAGCACGCCGGATGAAAGTTTTCTGCCTGCATTATGCAGCGCTGTACATAAGAATACTTCCAAGAAGACGTATGCGGTCTTTTTTTATATGAAAACCCAGTTTGCACACAATAATAGACAGCATGTCTATTTTTAAGTGTAAACTGGATTAGCAAAAGTTGAGACCATGGAAACGCAGAATTTCCGGGTCAGTACTTGATAACTATTGATTGATGTTGCGTTTTAGCTTCTGATATGAAGTGACGACTGCAGCGTCAAATTTCGCAGCAACCTGAATAGTCGCATCCGGGGGGAGACCAGGACATGAAGTACTCGCGTCCGCTGGCAACAGCGCAAAACAACACTCGCAGGAAAGTCATGCTGACCGCAGCCAGCATGATCATGCTGGGAGCATCGACCACCTTCACACCAGCAGCAAAAGCCGCTGATGCAGCACAATATCCAGACAAGACCGTCAAGTGGGTTGTGCCCTATTCTGCAGGTGCCTCAAACGACTCTGTCGCAAGACTGCTGGCATCAAAGCTTGGCCAGATGTGGGGTCAGCCAGTCATCATCGACAACAAAGCTGGTGCCGGCGGCACCATTGGTGCAGCAACTGTAGCAAAGTCACCCGCTGACGGCTACACCCTTCTGATGACCAACCCTGGGTCAAACGTCAACGCTTTTGCACTCAGGGAAAAACCACCCTACAAGGAAGAGGATTTTGTCCACGTGGCTCAGCTTGGCTGGGCACCCATTGTGCTCGTGACCCGTCCTGACTTGCCACAGCAGTCTGTACGTGAAATCGTCGAGTACGCCCGTAACAACCCCGGCAAGATGACTGCGGGCTCATCCGGTATCGGTGGTAGCAGCCACCTCGCACTTGAGCTTTTCAAGCTCAAGTCCGGAACCGACATCCAGCATATTCCATACAAGGGTGCAGCCAACGCGGTCAACGACCTTGTGGCAGGTCTGATTGACATGGTATTTGTAACGCCAGCTTCTGTGTCCTCACTGACCCAGGCTGGAAAACTGAAGATCATTGGTGTTGCCAGTGACCAGCGTCTGGCACAGTCACCCGACATCCCGACCATGAAGGACGAAGGTGTCGAGGACTTCCAGATGAAGATCTGGTTTGGTGTTTCTGCTCCGGCGGGCACCTCGCAGGAAATCATCGACAAGCTGAACAAAGATCTTCGCGCTGCAGTCGAAGACCCTCAGGTGAAAGCCCAGATTGAAAACTTGGGTTTACAGATCGAAACCAGCAGCCCCGATGAGTTTGCCAGGATCATTGCAGAAGACATCACCCAGACACGTGAAATTGCCAAGCACGCAAATATTCCGCTGAACTGAGCAATCCATGAATAATGCTTTGTTCAAAATGAAAGCCTTGAATCACTCCTGCACGATGTCACACTTTCACTTTGAACGGGCAACGGCCGTTGATCCTCGGTGATCAGCGTCTGTCACTACATAGTTATCAAATACTCAGGAGATAGCCTTGCAAAGCAATCCTCAAACCGAAGACCGTACTGAAGAGTTTCGCATGATTCATGAACTGGTTGCCAAATTTGTCGACCAGGAACTCATGCCCCTCGAACCTGCAGTACTTGAGCGCGAAATCCGTGGCGAGCACCTGCGGTTGCTGCCCGAAGAAGAGAAACCCTTGCTTGAGAAATGCAAGGAACTCGGCTTGTGGGCTTTGGATGCTCCAGAAGAAATCGGTGGTGCAAACCTGCCCGCAGTTGCACTGATGGCTATCAACGAGGAACTGGGCCGTACAGTAACGCCTTTTACCTTTCCGCCAGACTCTCCCAACCTGCACATGATGATGGCGACCGTCACGCCCGAGCAGCGTGAAAAGTACATGGAGCCATATGCCACTGGCCAGGCCAAATCCGCCATCGCCATTTCCGAACCCAATGCCGGTGGTGATCCATCTGGCATGATCACCCGAGCTGAACTCGTCGGTGACGAATGGGTCATCAATGGCCGCAAGATCTGGATCAGCCGTGTGCCAGCTGCAGACTTCACGATCGTGATGGCACGTGTTGGCCAAGGCAAACGTCACGAAGGCATCACGGCTTTCATCGTTGAAAAAGGCACACCTGGGTTTGAAATCCTGCGTGAAATCCCCATGCTGGCCGGCCACCGCACCTATGAAGTGGCCTTTGAAAACTGCCGCATCCCCGCCAAGAACATCCTGGGTGAAGTCGGTGCTGGCTTTGCGCCCATGCAGCTTCGCCTGAATGTGCGCCGCCTGCAGATCGGTGCATGGTGTCTTGGCATGTCACGCCGTGCCCTTGAAATGATGGCCACCCAGGCCAAGCAGCGCGTGACCTTCGGCGCACCGCTGGCAGACCGCCAGGCCATCCAGTGGTGGATTGCCGATGCCCGCATCAAGATGCACGCCTGTCGCCTGATGGTCCAGGAAGCTGCACGCAAGCACGATGCTGGTGGTGACATCCGTGAAGAAGCATCCATGATCAAGGTATACGCAACCGAAATGGCCAGCGAAATCATTGATCACGCCATGCAGACATTCGGTGCCATGGGCATGACCAAGGAGCTGCCCTTGCACCTGATGGCCCAGCGTGTCCGTGTCATGCGCGTCTACGAAGGTCCTTCCGAAGTTCACCGCATGTCACTTGCAAAACGCTACCTGAAATCCATCAAATAATTGTGTGGCACAGGACAGGCTCCAAAAACAGCCTGTCCCGTAATCATCCTGCTGGGCCACAGTATCGGGTGACCAAGCAGTTTCAGACACCAAAAAACAGAATCTGCAGCAATTCAATCCCACGGGGGAAACGCAAGTGACGCAAGAATCAGTCTCGACACTTCCCAACAAGCCTCTGGCTGGTGTCGTTGTCATCGACCTTACCCAAGTCTACCAAGGACCCTATGCCACTTTCCTGATGGCCAAAGCAGGTGCAGAGGTCATCAAGATTGAACCTATCCATGGCGAACCTACCAGGATCCGCGCCAAAGTCAGCGGCGGTGCATCCCTGCCCATGGCCATGCTCAATGTCAATAAAAAAGGCATTACCCTGAACCTGAAGACGGAAAAAGGCAAAGCGCTTTTCAAGCAACTGGTCAAGGACGCCGATGTCGTGGTGGAAAACTTCGCCCCTGGTGTCATGGATCGCCTGGGTATCGGCTGGGAGGTGCTGCGTGCCATCAACCCTAGCCTGATCTACGGCACGGGAACTGGCTTTGGTATCACTGGCCCTGACAGGGACAACTTGGCCATGGACGTCACCATCCAGGCATCATCGGGCATCATGTCCGTCACAGGCTTTGAGGATGGCCCACCACTGCGCAGCGGTGCATCGGTTGTTGACTTCCTGAGCGGTGTACACCTCTACGCCGGTATTGTCACAGCGCTGTTTGAACGTACCCGTACCGGCAAAGGACGTCTGGTCGAAGTGTCGATGCAGGAAACAGCCTATCCGACACTCGCCTCGAACCTCGGATTGCTTTACCGCCAGTCTGGCAAACCATCTGGCAGGGTCGGCAACCGCCACGGCGGCCTTGCGCTCGCACCCTACAACGTCTATGAGGCTGCCGACGGCCATATCGCCATCGTCTGCGCCACAGAGCATCACTGGGTGAACATTCTCAAGGCCATGGGCCGCGAAGACCTCAAGGATGACCCTCTGCTGAGCACCAACAAGGCCCGTGTGGAGAACATCGAGCACACGGACAATTTCGTCGAAGCCTGGACACGCACCCTGACACGCCAGCAACTGTTCGAGTTGAGCAAGAAATTCAGCATTCCTGCTGCACCAGTGCGCACGCTTGACGAAGTCATGGTCGACCCACACATGCATGAGCGTGGTGCCCTTGAATGGTTTGACGATCCACGCCTTGGCAAAGTGGTGCTGCCAACCTCGCCGATCCGGATTCATGAGACCGATAAAGTCGAAACCATTCCCAGTCCAGACCTCGGACAGCACAACGAAGAAATCTATGTCCAGCGCCTGGGTCTGACACTACAGGATCTTGAAGCACTGAAGCAGGAGCAAGTCATCTGATTTGCAACTGTGACAACCTGTGCAAGTGCTGGCAGTTCTTGTCCACCGGCCTTGCATGTGTATGTAAGAGAGCCCCTGGCTAGGGCTCTCTGGTGTTCTCTTACAAGGGACACTGTTTATCCCGTATTACCCTGGAGACAGAAAAATGAGTAACAAAATCAAATCCCCCCTGAAACTGCTTGCAGGTGCCATCTTTTCTGCAGCAGCAGTACTGGGCAGCAGCACTGCCCTGGCCGCTGACGCCCCAAAGCTGCCTGATCTGATCCGTGTCGTTGTTCCGTTTACCCCTGGCGGCAGCAACGATGTCTACGCACGTGCGATTGCAGACCAACTGGGTCAAAGAGTCGGCCGCCCTGTGGTCGTGGACAACAAGCCAGGCGCTGGTGGTGCCATTGGTGCTGCTGACGTTGCCCGATCAAAACCTGATGGTGGCACACTGCTCTTCACATCCAACTCATTGATCACGCGCGCAGCGGTGGATGACAAGCTCACCTATGATGTTCGCAAGTCGTTTGAGCCTGTTGCTCTGGTTGCACGCGGCCCCATGCTCCTGGTCACGGGTAAAGATGTTCCCTTCAAGACAGTTCCGGAACTGATCAAGTTCGCCAAGTCCAACCCTGTCAACTATGGTTCGGCTGGTGTGGGATCGATTGGCCAGTTGAGCGCAGAACTGCTGAACTCCCTGGCCGGTATCCAGATGACCCACATCCCGTACAAAGGCATCGCTGGCGCTTTGACCGACATGATGGGTGGCCGTATCGAAACCATGATCACGACGCCAGCATCCCTGGGTGGCACCATTGATGCCGGCAAAATCAATACACTTGCGGTGACATCACCCAACCCATCGAAATTCTTCCCGAACCTGCCCACTGTTGCTGAAACAGTACCCGGATACTCAGTGGAAGTCTGGTGGGGTGTGTATGCTGCAGCTGGAACCCCCAAGGAAATCGTTGACTACCTGAACAAGGAAATTACAGCGATTACCAACACTGAGAAGATGATCGAACTCTTTGCCAAGGAAGCTTCTGAGCCCACGAAACTGACACCTGAAGAGTTCCGTTCATTTGTCGATGCAGACCTGACCAAGTGGACCAATGTGGCCAAGGAAAGGAACATCACACTGAACTGAGCTGGCTTTGTGAGGTGACCGTGCATCGGACCGGTTGCAAAAGTTGCCCCGGTCCGATTTTGCGACAAAACATGCTTTACGGAATCAATCCTTCAGCAGTACCTGGTTGATCCCTGGCCTCTGGCAAGGCGGGTCCTTCGTAAGGTGCATAAGGGGGCAGCAGTGGTGTTGGATCCCCACCGAGGCGCTGGGTCAGCTCGGCACCTGCCTGCATCAGCAGTGGCAGTGAAGACTCAAAGACCTGCCTGTTCATCCTGAACAGAGGCATTCCCAGAGAAATACTGCAAATCAGTTTCTGACGCACGCCAAACACCGGACACGCCAGGCCAACACTCTCGGAGCGTCGCTCTGACAATGACAAGGAATAGTGCGCATGCCTGATTCGATCGTAGACTTCACCTGGTTCGCCAGAAAAAGCCAGGATCACCTTGCCAGCGGCGCCCTTGTCGAGTTCAACACGCTCCCCTTCCCTGACGTGCATGAGCACACTGCGCGGTTGCGTCATACGATGCAGACACACCCGGCTGTCGCCATCACGGATATAGATTGCGGCCGTTTCCTTGGTGGCACGCACCAGTTCCCTCAGGACGGGTGCTGCATGGTCCCAGAGTCTGAAAGACTCTTGGTAGAGCATGCCCAGGAAAAAAGGAGTCGAGCCAAGCTTGTATCGCCCATCTTCCAGCCTGACAATAAATCCATAATGCAGCAACGATTCGCAAAGACGCAGGATCGTGCTGTGGTACATCCCGGTCGCCGCAGACAACTCAGCCAGGCTCATGCCTTCGACGCTGTTTTCGAAAGCCATCAGGATGGAGAGCGCCCTGTTGACGGCCGCTACTCCAGGTTCATTTTTGATTTTGCTTTTGATGATTTCTTTTTTTGTCATGAATCGAATTATCACATGATGCATGACAGCCGTTGTGCCAATCCCATCAAAAAGGACCGGTCAGTGTGGCAGGCAAATGCATCTGAGCAACAGCAGCATCAGCGTCACTTTCCTTTGGAGATTTGCCTGACAAGGACACCTCATCGCGGCCGACAGGCACAATACAGGGAATGACCAGATTATCCAATCCATTCAAACCAAAAGGGTAAATATATGAGCGAGCAACAACTTGTTTTTGAAGTCAAAGATAAAATCGCAACCATCCGGTTGAACCGCCCTGAGCGCTACAACGCATTCACACCCGAAATGCTCAAGGCTTGGGCCGATGCCTTGCGTGAATGCAAAGATCGTGAAGACGTTCACGTCATCGTGCTGACAGGCACCGGCAAGGGCTTCTGCTCAGGTGGCGATGTTGGCAACATGCAAAACCGCACGGAAGAAACCGCCTATAGCCGCAGGCTCTTCCTGTCAGATTATGTCCACCAGATCCCCCTGATTCTTGACCAACTCGACAAGCCGGTCATTGTTGCAGTCAACGGCGTAGCCACAGGCGCCGGCATGGACATGGCACTCATGGGAGACCTCAGGGTAGCAGCTCGCAGCGCCAAGTTTGCCGAAACATACCTGAAAGTCGGTCTGTTTGCTGGTGATGGTGGTTCTTGGTACCTGCCGCGTCTGGTCGGTCCAGCAAAAGCCATGGAACTGTTCTGGACCGCTCGATGGGTTAGCGCTGAAGAAGCCGAAAGGATTGGCATCGTCAACATGGTGGTTGAGGACGAAGAACTCATGAACGCCACCTACGAACTGGCTGCCAAAATCGCAGCGCAACCGCAGATTCCTGTACGCATGATCAAGCGCGCCATACGCCAGAGTGCCACCATGGATATCCGTACCCACCTGGACATGGCTGCTTCGCACATGGCTTCGATCTACACGACCGAAGACCACAAGGAAGCCGTGACTGCCTTCCGTGAAAAACGCGACCCAGTTTTCAAGAATCGCTGATCCCCCGATTGGAAGACAATCAGTAGCAGGCCTTGCCCGCAACGGGCAAGGCCTTTTTTGCTTAATAGAAACCGCGCTGCAATGCATCCTGCCCTGGCATGCGGCCTGCCGAGTGCGGATATGGCACAATTCGCCGTCAAGACATTCTTCCATTCACGCCTGATTGACCGAGTTTCATACCAATGAGTGAAATCAACCAAAATCCTTCTGACAACACCACACTGGCTTACGCACCCAGACCTGCAGAACAGGTACGACAAAGAATCATTGGGCAACTCGCCACAGAACTGGGTGTGCAGGCACGGCAGGTCAGTGTCACGATGGATCTTCTGGATGACGGTGCCACCATTCCCTTCATTGCGAGATACCGCAAGGAAGTCACCGGTGGACTGGACGATACCGTTCTCAGAACCCTTGAAACAAGGCTGCAATATCTTCAGGAACTTGAGGCCCGCAGGGATGTCATCCTCTCTTCCATCGCCGAGCAAGGCAAGCTGACTCCTGCGCTGCTTTCAGAGATCAACCAAGCTGACAGCAAGCAACGAATCGAAGACCTGTACGCGCCGTACAAACCGAAGCGCCGTACCAAGGCCCAGATCGCCCGTGAGGCAGGTTTGCAACCTTTGGCAGATGAACTGCTGGTCAACGAAAACGCCGTTCCTGCGCAATTGGCTCAAGCATATGTAAACCCGGACAAAGGCATCGAAACCGTCAAGGCCGCTCTCGATGGTGCCAGGGACATCCTGGTCGAGAGCTTTGCCGAAACGGCCGACCTGGTGGATCGCCTGCGCAAGTACCTTTCTGTCAAAGGAGTCCTGTATTCCAAAGTCATCGAAGGCAAAGAGCAAGAAGGCGCCAATTTCAAGGACTGGTTTAACTTTCATGAGCCACTGCGCACAGTGCCTTCACACCGGATGCTGGCAATGCTGCGTGGCAGGCAACAAGGATTTCTGGATCTGAAGGTCGCCTTGCCTGAAGAAGATGAAGCACTCGTTCCCCACCCCTGTGTCAGGATCATCGCCGAACACTTCTCACTGGACAAGCTCCTGGACGACCCTCAGTCCAGCCCGAGGACACAGTGGGTGGCCGATGTCTGTCGATGGACCTGGAAGGTCAAGCTGTCCATACAGTTCGAGATGGAATTCATCACGCAATTGCGTGAGCGCGCTGAAACCGAAGCCATCAGGGTCTTTGCAGCGAACCTGAAGGATCTGCTTCTGGCGCCTCCTGCAGGCCCGAAGGCTGTTCTCGGTCTCGACCCAGGCATTCGCACTGGCGTCAAGGTCGCTGCCATTGATCCGACCGGCAAACTGCTTGAGACAGCCACAATCTATCCCTTTGAGCCGAGAAAAGACGTTGCCTCAAGCCTGGCAACCCTGGCCAGGATGGCCAAGCAACACAGGATCGAGCTCATTGCCATCGGCAACGGTACGGCATCGCGTGAAACGGAAAGACTTGTCGCCAAGCTTTGCGAAATGCACCCAGAGCTAAAGCTTGCCCGTGTTGTGGTTTCTGAGGCCGGTGCCTCAGTCTACTCGGCATCAGAACTGGCAGCACAGGAGTTTCCAGATTTGGATGTCAGTCTCAGAGGAGCTGTGTCCATTGCAAGGCGACTGCAGGATCCCCTGGCTGAACTCGTAAAAATCGAACCCAAAGCGATTGGTGTCGGCCAATACCAACATGACGTCAACCAACGTGAACTGGGAAGAACGCTTGATGCTGTTGTCGAAGACTGCGTCAACGCTGTAGGTGTGGACGTCAATACCGCTTCGGCACCGCTTCTGGCCAGAATTTCGGGTCTGAACCAGTCCTTGGCGAAGAACATCGTTCAGTTTCGTGACGCAAACGGTGCATTCAGAACGCGCAAGGACCTCATGAAAGTGCCACGCTTCGGAGAAAAAGCATTTGAACAGGCCGCCGGTTTCTTACGGATCAACAATGGAGACAACCCTCTGGATGCCTCTGCAGTGCACCCGGAAGCCTACCCTGTCGTGGAAAAAATCCTGGCCAAGATCCAGGCAGACATCAAGGCTGTCATGGGCAATCCTGCCATGCTCAAGGGGCTTTCACCATCGGCATTCACCGATGAAAGGTTCGGTCTGCCGACCGTAACCGACATATTTGCAGAACTGGAAAAACCAGGGCGTGACCCCAGGCCTGAATTCAAGACAGTCAAGTTTGAGGAAGGCATTGAAACCATTGATGACCTCAAAGTAGGAATGATCCTTGAGGGTGTGGTGACCAACGTTGCCAACTTCGGCGCTTTTGTTGACATTGGCGTTCATCAGGATGGTCTGGTACACATCTCTGCCCTGTCGAGTAAATTCATCAAAGATCCCAGGGACGTGGTCAGAACCGGGCAGACAGTCAAGGTCAAAGTGATTGAAATCGACAAGGCCCGCAACAGGATCGCCCTGACCATGCGACTTGATGACGACTATCAGCAACCCCGTAGAACATCCGGTAGCCCATCTGATAGGCCACAAAGACCGGTCAAAGGGCAAGCGGATCCCAAGCAGTCAAACACCGCCATGGCTGCGGCATTTGCAAAGCTCAAGCGTTAAGTCGCCACAACCACAGCGTCCGGAGGTATGCCCGGACGCCATCGGCGACTAAGCCCTGGTGCAACAAAGTTGAAAACAAAAAGGCGGAAATTCCATTAGGAAATTCCGCCTTTTCTGCAATGACCCACTGTAAAACAACCCCATGCCCTCATGCCAGGCAGGGAGGATGTCAACTAGCTGTCACTTTCCTGCTCGATCCGATCACCATTCTGGTCAATCGCTGTTGCGACAACCTTATCGATGCGCTTTTCATCCATGTCCACGACTTCAAGCCGCCATCCCATCCAGTCGGCATAGTCACCAACAGATGGCACCTTGCCCATGAGCAGCATCAGCATCCCGCTCAAGGTGTGGTAGCGGCCTTTGTCTTCCTCAGGAACTGAACGCAGTGACAGGCAATCCTTGAGTTCGGGAATGGGGATAGCACCATCAAGCAGCCACGAACCATCCTGTCGCTTGATGGCCCAGGCATCCTCGGCATTTTGCGGAGTGAACTCCCCGGTCAGTGCTTCCAGAACATCCTGCAGTGTCACAATACCCTCGACCTCGCCGTACTCGTCAATGACAAAGGCCATCTGCATGGTATTGCCCCGGAACTGCTCCAGAAGCTCCAACCCGGTCAATGTCTCAGGTACATAGATGCATGGCTGCAAGTTGGTCGTAAAGTCTGGATCCATGCCCTTGGCGATGTATGCCAGCGCATGCTTGGCGTGAATCACACCCAGTAGCTTGTCCAACCCACCGTCGCAGACCGGAAACCGCGAATGTTCAGACTCAAGGATTTGCTTGAGGTTCTCTTCCTTGGACAGCCTGATGTCGATATAGACAACATCAGAGCGAGGGATCATCAAGGAACCCAACTGGCGGTCATCCAGCCTGAAAACGTTGCGCACGATCTCACGTTCGTGCTCTTCGATGACACCCGCCTCAGAGCCTTCCTCCAGCATGGCGTGGATCTCTTCCTCGGTCACACTCGACATGGGATTTTGCTTGACACCCATGAGCTTGAGCAATCCATGGGTCGAAACCGACAGCAACACCACAAATGGCCTGGTGACCAAGGCAAGCCACTGCATCGGCCGAGCCACCAGTCGTGCGATAGGCTCTGGATTGATCTGCCCGAGCCGCTTTGGAACCAACTCACCAATCACAATGGAGATATAGGTCACACCAAGGACCACGATGGCGGTCGATACGACATTGGCCAGTTTCTGAGCCATGCCCAGTGTCTGCAACCAATCGGAAAAAGGTCCAGCAAAGGCAGCCTCACCCACAATACCGCTTAACAGACCGATCGAGGTGATGCCAATCTGTATGGTAGAAAGGAATCGTGTTGGGTCTTCTCCAAGCTTCAAGGCCACTTGGGCAGCTTTGTCACCATCGGCGGCAAGCTTGGACAAACGTGATTTGCGTGCAGTGACAAGCGCGATCTCGGACATTGCAAAAAGTCCGTTAATCACAACCAGTCCGATCAAAATCAGGAAATCCATGCCGGCCCCCCTGCTGCTCGTGGAGCAGGCCAAAACTTACTGGAAAATGATGGCCATTCGGAAACTGGCTGGCGCAGGACAACATCGCCTGCAATGTGGGGCGTTGCCAGAAAGTGCAACGAAAAGATGGGTGAAGTTTTCGAACTTCGACTACAAGGACTGTCCATGAAAGGGACGGGCTTGTCTGCCCGGAAACTCCTCTTGAGTGTTAAGAAGGGTTACATACTACTGATAGTCTTTTCCAGCGTCAAATCAAGCAGTCATTTGTCTCTTTATCACAACTTTGCTTGATAAATCAACCATCATTCGCAGCTCTTTTGTTCTTTTGATGCACTGCAAAGTGTAAAGCCAGACCCTTGACCTACCCGCGTCCTGAACATATCAGGACGCTGTCCAGACTCTTTATTCGTCGTATGGCGAAGGCACGATGCCTTTGGGCAAGGACTCGATATGGCTGCAAATCTGGCCCGGCGTAGTGATCCAGACCTCATCGCGGTGCTTCATGATGTGCTCGATGACCCTGCGGAATTGCCTTAGCCGATAAGGTTGACCCAGGATGAAGCTATGCAACACGATCGGCATCACCAAAGGCCGACGCCTTGACTCCTCAAGCATTTCATCGAACTGGTCGATCAGGTTCAGGCAAAAATCCTGCGATGGCGTCCTGCGTGACACGCACTCGATGGAATCATTCAGGTCATGGGAGTACGGAATGGCAAGGATCGGGCCATGCTTGGTCCGGAACCATACAGGCTGGTCATCAAGAGGCCAATCCATCATGTAGCGGTAGCCTGCTTCTTTGAGCAGGTCCAGAGAATCACAGGTCTGTGATATGTAAGGTGCGAGCCAGCCTGAAGGAGGCTTACCTTCGTGCTTCAGGATAGTCTGTGTGGCTTGCTGGATGCATGCACGCTCCTGCTCATAGCTCATGTCGACCTGACGCTCGGCGTTGGTGCGGCCATGAGCAACTATCTCATCGCCACGCGCACTGAAAGCGGCAATCAGTTCAGGACAATAGCCATACAACTCTGTGTTGACCAGCAACGCATAGGGGAAGTCGTACTTCTGGGCCAACTCCAGCAGTCTCCATGCACCGACGCGGTTGCCATAGTCGCGCCAAGCAAAACTCCTTGAATTGGGCTGTGGATGTGGTGTTGCATAGTCATTGCCCAGCCCTTCACCAAACGCAAAATGTTCAAGATTCAGGCTCAGGTGAATGGCAAGGCGCTTGCCATCTGGCCATGAATAATCCGGACGGTTTGTTATTGCACTATATGAATATCGGCCATGGGTCTTCAACATTTCGGCTTGATCTCCAATCGCTGGTCAAGGTTATGAATGAGACAAAACTGCCTGGATGCAGGCTCTGCCGGGCCATGCATCACAAGCTTTGTCAAAAGGCTATTGCTTTGTAGTAGTCACACCAGCGTCCTTGATGACCTTACCCCACTTTGCATATTCCTTCTTGATGAATTCCTGGGTCTTGTCAGGGGTGGTGTATACCGTTACAGCACCGCTGTCTTGCAGCGCTTTTTCAGCTTTTGAGCCTTGCATCGAGCTCACCAGCGCCTTGTTCAGCTTGTCGACGATTGGAGCAGGCGTTGCCGCAGGAACCATCGGGATGTACCAGAGCGAAGCCACCATGTTAGGAAAACCGGCTTCGGTAAAAGTAGGGACACCAGGATAGGCGCTGTTGCGCTTGGTGCTCACAGCAGCGATCGGACGCAGATGACCTGATTTCAAGCCGGTAGAAAGACTGGGCAGTCCGTCAAACATCAGGTCGACTTCACCGCTCATCACTTCCCTGACTGCAGGAGCCGATCCTTTGTATGGCACATGCAGCATTTCAATTCCTGCTTCTTTCATCAGGAGTTCAGCCGTCAGGTGGGGAGCGCTACCGACACCAGCCGAGGCAAACTTGATCTTGCCAGGCTCTTTTTTAGCAAGCTCGATCAGGTCATTGACGTTCTTGACCGGAAGATCAGTCCTGACAGCAAGAATCAGCGGGAATTCCGCAATCACGCCCAGTGTCTGGAAGTCCTTCATTGCGTCATAGGGCAGCGGCAGTGATTCAAAGAAGTGAGGGCCGATGCCATGGGTTGAGATTGCACCGTTTAACAAGGTGTATCCATCAGGCTTGGAGCGTGCAACAAAAGACGTAGCCACGGTTCCGCTGGCACCAGCCTTGTTTTCCACCACAACCGGCTGGCCAAGCTTTTCAGCAATGCCCTGTGCAAAAGCACGTCCGACCAGATCAGCAGCCCCCCCTGGCGGCACTGTCACGACATAGGTCAGCGGCCTTTCTGGAAAATCGTCAACCGACTGGGCAACGGCAGCGGTCGAATGCATGCCGAAAGCCACTGCGGTGGCCGCAACTAGCCGGCAAAGAGGACGTAATCTGGAAACAAACATCACACAGCTCCTATATGTAACTAACTAAACAAGCACCAGAGAACTATCGTCCTGGGGCAACTTTTCAACAAGCGCCAATACCTCTGGCATTGGACCTTGCTTACCTGTGCTCTACTCGCTCCAGCCGCCTTTGGAAAGAACCACACTTGCTTTTCCGGCGTTTCTCGCCAGTATCTTTCTTACTTGTAACAAACTGCTAATGAAACACATTATCAAAAATCGGGGAAATGGAATACAAAAAAGATCTTGCCAAGCAGCGATTCGTGCTGACAACAAGAACAACTGAGGATTTCTGAGCTTAAAAATGATTTGCTTGTGGCATGATCTGCGGTCGTGGTCATATTGAAATATCACCCAAAACAACGCAACATCATGAAAATTGTCCTCGCTGAAAACTTTCGAACCGTTTTTTACACTCCCTTTTACGCAGCCTATGCAGGCGGAGAATTTGCCAAACAGGGCATCGACATCCAGTTTGTCGAGTCACCCACGCCTGGTAGCGCCATTACCCAGATGTACGAAGGCCACGTCAACCTCGTCTGGGGCGGCCCTTTGAGGGCTATCAAACTCAGGGATGAAAACATCCACGAAGAGAAAGCGCTTTACGCCTTTGGCGAAGTGGTCGGCAAAGACCCTTTCTTTATCGTCAGCGCAAAATCCATGCCAGATTTTTCCTTGAAAGACCTAGAAGGAAGCCGATTTGGCGTTGTCAATGAAGTGCCGACCCCTTGGTTGTGCCTGCAGGAGGACCTGCGCGATCACGGTGTGGACATGACAAAGATCCAGGTTTCAGACTCCCGAACCATGCCAGAAAACTTGGAAGCCTTGCGTAATGGCGAACTGGATTTCATCCAGGTTTTTGAACCATTCGTCACTCTGGCTGAAATGTCTTCTGGCCATGTCGTGTATGCCAGTGCCTCACGCGGCATGACCGCCTATACGACATTTCTGTCAACACCCTCGATGATTGAAAACAATCGCGAGGCATTCACAACAATGGTGTCTGTCATTGAGAACATGAGGCAATGGATAAACTCTGAAGATCCCGGCAAGATCGCCGATGTTGTCAAGCAGTTCTATCCTAATCTCGACAAAAAAGACCTGGAAACCTGTATAGCCCGCTATCAGAAAATTGGGCTTTGGACGTGCCACAGGGTTGTTTCCAGAGACGGGTTCCTGAGGTTGCGCCAAAGCATGAAAAACAGCGGCTTCATCACGAAAGAGCCTGCGTATGAAGAGTGCGTTGCCATCCTCTAAGGAAGTAACTGGCAAATACTGACGGGAATCAGCCAAGTCTGGTTCCCGTTTCTTGCGTGATTCCCAATACCTGTGCATGGTGCACTGCTTTGAACCGTTGCACGTCGCCCTTCCTCTTTGAAGAATGTCAAATAGCGCAATAACTTAGTAAATCAAGCGCACGTCCTTCAGACCGTTCACAAACCTGCTCCCTGCTCCAAAGCCAGCAACAGCATCCTGTTCTGCCAAGAAATCGATCTTGGCTGACATGGATTGGTGCGCCTTTTACAGCCTGCACGACAGGATTTGCTTCCCTACAAACACTTATTCTGAAACCACTAAGCGAATGATAGAATCCACTGAAATTCAGCCGCTGCCCTGTTTTCAGGCTCTTCATGAATTCGCAAAGTGCAGCCAGTCGTGCAATGAATTTGCAACATGACAAAACACGGAGACATCGTGATGAAGATCTCGCTCAAACGCGCTACCCTGATTACAGCCCTGGCCATGGGCTTTCCTTTGTTCGCCGCTGCGGACACTGTCACAGTCATCACATCATTCCCCAAGGAGCTGACTGCTGCCTACAAGAAGGCCTATGAGGCCAAATATCCTGGCGACAAACTTGAGATCCTGAACAAGAACACGGCAGCAGGCATCGCCTATGTCCGTGAACAGCCTGCAGGATCCCGGCCGGACGTCTTCTGGGCCTCTGCCCCCGATGCTTTCGAGGTGCTTTCAAAGCTGAAACTGCTGGCCAAGATCGGACCGGGAAACCCCGAGATTCCATCGAAGATCGGCGAGTACCCAGTCAACGACCCCAATGGCTACTACCGTGGCCAGGCTCTGGCAGGTTACGGGCTCATGTGGAACACCCGCTACATGGATGCCCACAAGCTACCCAAACCCAAGGAATGGGCCGACCTCACCAGACCTGAATACTTCGGCCATGTGGCCACCTCCAGCCCATCTCGCTCCGGCACAACCCACCTGACGGTAGAAACCATCCTGCAAGGTGAAGGCTGGGACAAAGGCTGGGAACAGATTCTGGCCATCTGTGGTAATAGCGCAGCCATCACCGAGCGCAGTTTCGGCGTTCCCGAAGGTGTTTCAAACGGGCAGTACGGCATTGGCCTGGTCATTGACTTCTTTGGTCTGGCTGCAAAGAACTCCGGCATGCCTGTCGAGTTTATCTACCCATCGGTCACGTCGATTGTGCCCGCCAATATTGCCTTGATCGAAGGCGCCAAGAATCCACAAGGCGGCATGCGCTTCATTGAATTCACCCTCTCACCTGAAGGCCAGGAACTGCTTCTTGAAAAAGCCATCAGCCGCCTGCCAGTGCTGCCATCGGTTTACGCGAAGGCCCCTGCCGGCTACCCCAACCCGTTTGATGGCACCATCCAGGCCAAGGTCAACTTTGACTCCCAGCTTTCTCAGGAACGCTACTTTGTCGTGCGCGCATTGTTCGATCAGATGATCACGTTCCCGCACAAAGAACTGGTCGCCGCAACCAAGGCCATCCATGAGGCTGAGAAACGACTGGGCGGCAAGTCCAGCCCTGCTTTGGAAGAAGCCAAGAAGCTTGCCTTCTCTCCTGTAGTCAGTGCAGAAGAGATCAAGGACCCCAAGATCCTGGCCCTCTTTAGCGCATCTGCAAATGACGCAGAAAGCTCCAAGGCAAAGGCAGCGCTCGAAGAGAAATGGGCAAGCACGGCCAAAGCCAACTATGCCAAGGCTATTGAGCTTGCAAACTCTGTGAAGTAATGGCCTGTTGAGGTCAACCGGCTTGAGAATCTTGTGATAGCAAAAGGATCGGCGTGAAAATCAAGGATTCCGGACTTGCGGCCATCGCACTGGCGATAGCCGCCTTATTGGTTCTTTTCCTGGTCATTCCCGTTGTCAACGTTGTCTATTCGGCGTTTTCTGATGGATCAGGTGGCCTGACCTTCAGCCACTTTGTGGCATTTGGTCAGATTTCCCTGATGCGTGAGTCATTTGCCAATAGTCTCTTCGTTGCTGCAATGACCGTGCTTTTCACGACCGTCCTGGCTGTCCCTCTGGCCTACCTGACCGTGCGCTTCCAGTTCAGGGGTGCAGTCCTGATCCAGACCTTGGGCGTGCTACCGCTGGTCATGCCAGCATTTGTCGGCGCAGCGGCCATGCAAATGCTCTTTGGCAGGTCTGGTTCGGTCAACCTGATCCTTAACGATTTGTTCGGTTTCACGATTCCGGTCATGCAAGGGTTGAACGGTGTCATCTTTGTCGAGACACTGCACTATTTCCCTTTCATCCTGCTGAACCTGTCGGCGTCACTGGCTTGCATCGATCCCTCCATGGAAGAAGCCGCTCAAAACATGGGCGCATCAGGATGGAGACTCTTCAGGAAAGTGGTTTTTCCCCTTGCCATGCCTGGCTACATCGCTGGCGCATCACTTGTGTTCATCAAGGTCTTCGATGACCTGGGAACACCGCTGGTGCTCAATGTCACCAACATGTTGGCACCACAGGCATACCTCAGAGTGACCTCAGTCGGCCTGGATGACCCGATCGGCTATGTCATTTGTGTGATCCTGGTGCTGTTTTCCGTGGCGGCCATGGCTGGTTCCTGGTGGTTTGTAAAACGACGGGATTACGCTCTGGTTTCCCGCGGCGGTGCACTGGCACCCAAACGCAAGCTGACCCCGGTGCAGACCATCTTTGCCTACGGCTGGATTGTGGGCATCCTGATGCTGGTCCTTTCCCCACACGTAGGCATCCTGCTCATGTCTTTCTTCAAGGTCTGGAGCTTCAGCATCCTGCCTGAGCAATTCACGCTTGACCATTACGCTACCGTGTTTTCAGATTCAAGCCGCATGATCTGGAACACCATCCTTTACTGCGGTTTGGCCGCCTTGATCGACGTGGCCATCGGTGCTGCCATCGCCTACATCGTCCTGCGTACCCGGATACCCGGCAGACAGTTGCTGGATCATCTGGTCACCGTTGCACTGGCCATGCCAGGCCTGGTGCTGGGTATTGGCTACCTGAGAACCTTCCGCAATGTGGAGTTGCCCTTTGACATGGGCGTACTCACGGCAAGCTGGCTGATCTTTGTGATTGCCTACGCTGTACGACGTCTACCCTATGCACTTCGCTCCTGCATGGCTGCACTCACCCAGGTCCACCCGGCACTGGAAGAAGCGGCACAGAATGTCGGCGCCAGCCGCTGGCGCACCATCCACCGTATCGTGCTGCCCTTGATGATGGGCGGCTTGCTGGCCGGATTTGTAACCAGCTTCATCACGGCTGCTGCTGAGATTTCGGAAACCATCCTCCTGACAAGCCGTGAAAGCCTGGCTCCCATGTCCTACGGTATCTATCTGTATTTTCAATCGATTGCGGGTCGCGGCCCTGGTGCTGCACTGAGTGTGATTGCGGTCACGCTTGTGGCGCTCGGAACCTTCCTGTCACACCGACTGGCAGCCATGGCAACACCGCACCAGAAAATTGGAGGCCAGAGTTGAGCTCAGCCCTGAAGTCAGTTGCCATTGATATTCGGAACATTGCCCTGGCATTTGGCAAAACAGAAGTTTTGAAAGACATCAACCTGCGCATCGAGCCCGGTGAGTTCTTCGCCTTGCTCGGACCGTCTGGCTCAGGCAAGTCTACGCTGCTGCGCCTGATCGCAGGCTTTAATCAGCATCAGAAAGGCGAGTTGTTCATTGATGGCAAAGACGTCACGGGCACACCAGCCTGGAAACGCAACGTTGGCATGGTCTTCCAGAACTATGCCTTGTGGCCGCACATGACGGTCAAGCAAAACGTGGCGTTTGGCCTTGAGTCAAGGAAACTGCCGCGTTCTGTCATCGAAGAAAAAGTCCAGAAAGCACTGGAGTTGGTTGAAATGGCGCAATACGCTGATCGCCGACCTGGTCAGCTTTCAGGAGGTCAGCAGCAACGCGTGGCCATCGCCAGGACTCTGGCCATCGAACCACAGGTCCTACTACTTGACGAACCCCTCTCCAATCTGGATGCCAAGCTGAGGGTCCAGACCCGCCAGGAACTGGTGCGTCTGCAAAGGCGACTGGGCATCACCACCGTTTTTGTGACGCACGACCAAGAAGAAGCAATGACCACCTGCCACCGGATTGCCGTGATGGATCAAGGCATCATCCAGCAAGTCGGGACACCGATCGAACTGTTTGATCATCCTGTCAACCGGTTTGTGGCCCAGTTTGTCGGCTCAGTGAACCTGATTTCGGGGGACCTGATCAAGCAAGACGACAAGTTCGTTTTCAAGACAAATTCTGCAGGTGATCTGGTCATTCCCGGATCGGTTGATGCACCCACAGGGAATGTCGACCTGGCATTTCGTCCTCATGCTGTACGCATCAATGAGAATGCAAACCCCGAAGATTCGGTATCGATTCCCGGGATCATCGAAGATGTCGAGTTTTTGGGTGAGTTCTGGCGCTACGACGTCAAAGTCGGCGCTGAAAGTATCAAGGCCGATATTGCCCATCACCGTGGCTCATCTCCATTGGCAGTCGGAACCCAGGTGCAGATGCGCATCCCGGCCCATGAAATCCGATTTGTAAGTGCCTGAGACTCAAAACGATGGCCACCTGATCACGGGTGGCCATTCTCACACTTCAATACAGTTACGCCCTCAAGGCCTTTTGAGCCATCGGGCAAAAATCTTGCGCAAGGCCCAGCGTCCAAATATCCACGCAGGGATCAACACGACAATCCAGGGGATTGCCGCTGCGGCAAACAGAATGACTTCTCCGACATTCCTGGCAAAGGTACTGGTGAAATTATGCCAGGCGTGACGGATTGGATCCCAGATGTCGCGTGCAACGGTCGTAGGAGCACTATGGTATTCAAAATCCAGGCTGATATTGTCCGTAATCTGTGCCAGAACGATCGACTGCGCCGTCATTGAATCAATGGTTGACTGCACGCGACTCAGTTCACGCTCAATAGCCAGAAGGTCTGCCAAGTCGTGCTGGCGATCGGCCTGGGACACCATGGCCTGAAGTCTGTCACGCAACTGCACGGCATTGTCGAGTCGCGCCTGCAAGTCCACCCACACCAGGGTTTTGTCCTCTCGAGACAACACCGTCTCAATGGGCGCAGGACCAGTCTCGGCAATCTTGGTCAAAAATCTGTCAAATGAAGGCCTAGCTACACGCATTTCCATGCTGGCATAGCTGGCTCCTTCACCAGGCCCGTTGTTGCGCAGCGTCGCCTCGGTGATTTCACAGTCTTTGCCCATAGCCAGACAGATGTCTCGATGAGCTAGCCATACCTGCTCCAACTGCTGCGCATCCACCTCGAAAACCCAGCGCTGTGCCTCGGCGATCCTGCGCTCGGCAATCTCGCTGTTGCCCTGCGTTGAAGCATCGACACTTTCAGCCATTTTGTAAGCGCCAGCACTTGGGCCATCGGCTCTTTGCACCATTGCAACTTCACTGGCAGCACGTTGCCTGGCACGGGCACTTTCCTGAGGTGACTCATCATAAGAGTCGTAGCAACCTACAAGCATCACAGCAGCAATGGCCAGAAGCAACAGTTTTTTCTGAATCATGAGATACCCTGAAAATAGTCTGGCTCAATCCTCACCAGATCAACTATCCTAGAAAAAATATCCGGTCACAAACAAATACTATCAGCTGGAAGTTCGTCATCTTTTCTTGACGCTGGATCTGGTTTAAAAACCTCAACAATCGTCATTTTCTACCGGTATTCTGTCTTACGAGCTTTACCATGGCCTGAAGGCAGATTCTGCCTGCATTTGCCGCAGTAGCCCCGAATGCCACTGGCTTGCCAATGAGGCCACCTGGGTACAGGAACCGAGTTGCCAGCCCTTGTTCACTACTTATCAATGGATTTAGATCTATACCTACGGTAAAAGACATCACCTTCGATCTATTGCGCCAACTCGGTATAACCCATGTCGTTGGCAATCCAGGCTCCACAGAAGAAACATTTCTCAAGAACTTTCCCAAAGACTTCACCTACATCATGGCTTTGCAAGAAGCCAGTGTCGTGGGCATCGCCGATGGTCTGTCACAAGCACTGCGCAAGCCCGTGATTGTCAACGTACACACCGCAGCAGGACTAGGCAATGCCATGGGTGCCATTGTCACAGCCAGCCTGAACAAAACACCGCTCATCATCACGGCCGGGCAGCAGACCCGTGAGATGCTGTTGATGGAACCATTCCTGACCAACATCAACGGCACCGAGTTACCCAAGCCCTGGGTCAAATGGTCCTTTGACATCCTCCCCGCCATGAACGGCGGGGATTCCCACTTCACTGAAACCAGCCGATGCGCACTTACATGCACACAGGACTTACAGCTTCTCCATGGGCTGACACCGCCAGTCCAGCGGCC
>Ga0180217_1001410_pt1 | contig 26625 bp, 23 predicted proteins | sample eDN3rd37CBELigOP_FD_128521 | JGI IMG/M metagenome (GOLD analysis project Ga0180217, IMG submission 128521) | Enriched Organic Plus compost microbial communities from Emeryville, California, USA - eDNA 3rd pass 37_C BE-Lig OP (version 2) (version 2) ... | reverse complement strand
TTCTAGAGTCGAAGTGAATTGTTCTCACTTCGGCTCTATTTTTACGAAGCTTAATATTTTATGATTATCCGAATAGCGCACCTTCCTAATTTGGCTATCACGGTATCTGTTGCCATTATCGTGAAGGATTAAATATAATTCATCATTTATAATTTCATACCCAATAAGCGGGACCCAATGATAACGGAAGGTTGGTTTTGTAAACCATTGTAATGTAAAGTGTTTATCAAATTTCATTGCAACGGGTCTTCCACTTTCAAGTTCTTTAAGACTTTCATGAAGTGTGCAGCTTCTTACATCCCAATTGTCCCCTAATAGCTTTCGTAAATTTTTTATGAGTCGCCATTTAAATAAACCTATCTTTGTTCCACCGAGTAACTGATAAAGACTATTGATATCTTTTATACTTGAGGATTGAATACGATAATAATTTAATATGACAAAAACAGTAGTTGGGCCACAAGCTGAGTTTTGGATTTGAGCATTTACACTTTGGCTATATTGCGACATCTCTTGAATATTTAGTTGTACTTTCATTTCTTCACCTACCTTCTTTCTTTATCATATTGGATAGGAATTATTCTGTACAAAAGAATGATATAATTTAATTAGAAAATAAAGAATAAGGTAGTTGTGTTTTAGGGGGAAGAGAAATGGTACGTTATAAAACTTTGTTATTTGATTTAGATGATACTTTATTGGATTTTGGTGCTTCAGAGGATGTTGCCTTACAAAAACTTTTTAACCTTCAACAAGTTACACTAACACCAGAAATTAAAGCCAATTATAAAAAGTTAAATGATTCACTGTGGAGAGCTTATGAAAATGATGAGATTGACCGCGATGAAGTAGTCAATACACGTTTTGCTCTACTATTTGAACAATATGGAATTCAAGTAGATGGAGTTGCCTTACAGAAGAAATATAATGAATACCTATCGGAAGGTCATCATTTAATAGAAGGCGCCATCGAATTAATTCAAAGATTACATGTGGAATTTGATTTATATGTAGTGTCAAATGGAGCATCCAATACACAACAGAAGAGACTAACGGATTCTGGGTTAGCCCCATACTTTAAAAAAGTGTTTGTTTCTGAAGACACAGGCTACCAAAAACCGATGAAGGAATTTTTTGATATTGTATTTTCACAAGTTGAAAGTATTAATCTAAAGGAAACATTAATCATTGGTGACTCCTTCAGTGCAGACGTAATAGGTGGGTGGAATGCAGGAATTGATACATGCTGGGTAAATATAAAGGGACGTGACTATAAACATCCTGAGATTACACCTACTTATGAAATACATAAGCTGGAGGAACTTTATAACATTTTAAAAGTTGAGAAGTAGATTAAAAGGGAAAGTATATTGGGAAAGTGGAAAAAATCCATTTTTCCACTTTAAATTCTAATTATTTTCCTTCTTTTCTTCTATTTGTTACAGTTTCTCCACCAATACCCCAGTTGTCTGTGTCGATTTCTTCAATAACAACGACTGTAGTGGCAGGATTTTTGCCTAGTACATCAACAAGTAACTGAGTTGCTCCTTTAATAAGGGCAGCTTTTTTTTCTGGTGTAACATCTTCGTTTGTGATTTTTATATTAACAAAAGGCATTCCATTCATTCCCTTACAATATGATCAACATAAACAATGCTTAAAAGCAAAGAAAAAGCTGTGAATAAAGTATCCAATTAACACTCTATTCACAGCTAAACATACGAACTATCAATTAAGCTTGTGCATTTAAGAATTCTTTTACGTCTTCTGGTGATTTTGCATTTGCACTGTGTAAGTGTGCTAGTTTTTCGCTGTTTTTGTAGATTAATAAACTTGGAATTCCCATAACCTGATATTTTTCTGCTAATTCAGGGAAATCGTCTCGGTTAATTTCATACCATGTATATTGATCATATTCTTCAATAATTGGATCGATAAACATGTTCATACGTGTGCAGTCTGGGCACCAACCAGCATAGAATTTTACGATTACAGGTTGTTCAGATGCGATAATTTCATTAAACTGTTCAGATGTTGTAATGGCTTGCATATATATCACTCTCCTTCAATGATAGTGTACACATTTTAAACTCAAGGGAAAAGTAATTTGACTTATTGAATGATTGTTCATAAAATATAGAGAACTCTAGTAAATAAATAAAAATCAAAATGAATTTTTTAGAAAATTAAGTTAAAAGATATTGCTAATTTTGAGAAAATCGACTACACTAAGAACAGAAAATGTGATTTTAAAAATTATATGGTGATGAATTTATTTTTTTTCGGCATAAAATGAATGAGTATTCATTCAAGGAATTAAGGGGGATGTTTATGTCTTACAAAATTCAAAAAGCAGCCGTACTCGGTTCAGGGGTAATGGGCTCGGGTATTGCAGCACATTTAGCGAACATCGGGATTCCAACATTATTATTAGATATAGTACCAAGAGAGTTAACAAAGGAAGAAGAAGCAAAGGGACTTACATTAGAACATCCTATTGTACGCAATCGCTTTGCAACTAATGCAGTTCAAAAACTGTTAAAACATAAACCAGCACCACTTACTTCTAAGAAAAATTTAGCTCTTATAAGTGTGGGTAACTTAGAAGATGATTTGGAGAAGCTGAACGATGTTGACTGGATTATTGAAGTAGTGGTTGAAAATTTAGAGGTCAAAAAGAATCTATTTGAACGAGTAGATTCAGTACGTAAACCTGGAACAATTGTTAGTTCAAATACATCGGGTATTAGTGTAAATGCAATGATAGAAGGACGTTCAGAAGATTTCCAAAAGCACTTTTTAGGCACACACTTCTTTAACCCGCCTAGATACTTAAAATTATTAGAAGTAATTCCAACTGAACAAACGTCATCAGAGGTTCTTTCTTTCGTAAAAGAATTTGCAGAAGATGTTTTAGGGAAAGGCGTTGTAATCGGAAAGGATACACCTAACTTTGTAGCGAATCGAATCGGCACATATGGATTATTGGTTACATTACGAGAAATGTTAGAGCGCGGCTACTCAGTTGGAGAGGTAGATTCGGTTACAGGAACGTTGATTGGTCGAGCAAAGTCAGCGACATTCAGGACTTTAGATGTTGTGGGATTAGATACATTCCTACACGTGGCCAAAACGGTTTATGACCAAACTACAGGTGAAGAACAAAAAGTATTTGAAGTACCTGAATTGATGAAAAAATTAGTTGGAAATGGTTGGTTAGGGGCAAAATCTGGTCAAGGCTTCTTCGTTAAAAAAGGGAAAGAAATCTTTGAAATTGACCCTTCTACATTTGAATATGTACCAACGAAAAAACTTCAAACACCATCTATTGAAATGGCGAAACAAACAAAAGGACTTTCAAATAAAGTAAAAACTCTTGTTTATGCGGATGATCGTGTTGGTGAGCTTTTATGGAATATCTTTGTCCCAACATTAATTTATTCAGCTGAAATGAATGGTGTTATTGCAGATAATATTGTTGAAATCGATAACGCAATGAAATGGGGCTTTGGTTGGTCACAAGGACCATTTGAAATGTGGGATGCCATTGGTGTTAGACAATCTGTAGAAAAAATGGAGTCTGAAGGTAGAGCAATTCCAAGCTTTGTTAAAGAATTTTTATCTCAAGGTTACGAATCCTTCTATAAAGAGCTAGATGGTGAGTTAGCTTATTATAATGGCTCTGGCTATGTGAAAGTGCCTGTCAATGAAAAAGTAATTGATTTGAAACGTTATAAGAAAAAACATGGTGTCATTAAATCAAACTCTGGTGCAAGTTTAATAGATTTAGGTGACGGGGTTGCGTTACTAGAGTTTCATTCGAAATCAAATGCAATTGGTCTTGATATCATTCAAATGTTAAATTTTGCGATTGATGAAGTAGAAGCTAATTACAAAGGGCTTGTCATTGGAAATCAAGGAAAGAACTTCTGTGTTGGTGCAAACCTTGGCATGATTTTGATGGAAGCACAAGATGATAACATCTTTGAATTGGATTTTGTCATTCGTTCCTTCCAAAAAGCAATGAGACGAATAAAGTACAGTAAAAAACCGGTTGTTTCTGCACCATTTGGCATGACTCTTGGTGGAGGTTCAGAAGTTTGTTTACCTGCTGCACACATTCAAGCATCAAGTGAGACATATATGGGCCTTGTAGAAGTAGGTGTAGGTTTAATCCCTGGTGGAGGGGGAAATCTTGCTCTTTATGAAAAATTCTTAAAAGGTATTCCAAATGGGCTTGAAATTGACTATCAAGCTATTGCTAATAAAGTATTTGAAACGATTGCGATGGCTAAAGTTTCTACTTCTGGCGAAGAAGCACGTGATAATAATTTCTTAGACTTTGCTGATGGAATTTCAGTAAATCCAGATCATCTACTATACGATGCAAAACAAGCTGTCCTTGCACTTTCGGAAGCTGGATATACAGCACCTGTTCCTAAAAAAGTAAAAGTAGTAGGGGCACCTGGTTATGCAACACTTTTATTAGGAGCACAAGGAATGTTCCAATCGGGCTTTATTAGCGAGCATGATTTAAAAATAGCTAAAAAGTTAGCTTATGTTATTGCAGGTGGACTTGTACCATATGGAACGGATGTAACAGAAGAGTATTTATTAAATCTAGAGCGTGAAGCATTTTTACAACTTGTAGCTGATCCAAAATCACAAGCAAGAATGCAACACATGCTTATTAAGGGGAAACCATTACGTAACTAACGTGTGAATCCGGTAAAGTGAAAAAACTTCTAACTGAATTTGCAAAAGCAACGAATAAGGGGGATACACAAATATGCGCGAAGCCGTAATTGTAGCAGGAGCAAGAACGCCAATTGCTAAAGCGAAAAAGGGTTCTCTTGCAACCGTACGTCCTGATGATTTTGGGGCCGTAGTAGTAAAAGAAACATTAAAAAGATCCGGATACGATGGCCCAATTGATGACTTAATAATGGGTTGTGCAATGCCTGAAGCTGAACAAGGGATGAATGTTGCAAGAAATATTGGGGCACTAGCTGGTCTTCCTGATTCAACTCCAGCTATCACAATAAACCGTTTTTGTTCTTCTGGCTTACAAGCAATCGCTTATGCAGCAGAACGGATAATGTTAGGTCATTCTAAAGCAATCCTTGCGGGTGGAGTAGAATCAATGAGTATGATTCCTATGACAGGAAACACGGTTCGACTAAACCCAAAACTAGCTGAGGAAGCACCTCAATATTATATGAGTATGGGGCATACCGCAGAGGAAGTAGCCAATCGTTATGAAGTAAGTAGAGAAGATCAGGATGCATTTGCAGTACGATCTCACGAATTAGCTGCAAAAGCCATTAAAGAAGGTAAATTTAAAGACGAAATCGTGCCTGTAGAAGTGGTTCAGCACTATGTAGATGAAAACAATAAGATGCAGTCTCGAACATTTACGTTTGATACTGATGAAGGAGTGCGAGAAGGGACTTCTGTGGAAGTACTTGCAAAATTACGTCCTGCATTCAATGTAAAAGGTTCTGTAACTGCGGGAAATTCCTCTCAAACTTCGGATGGTGCTGCGGCGGTTCTTGTCATGGATCGTGAAGAAGCCGAATCTCAAGGCTTAAAACCGATGGCGAAGTTTTTAGGATTTGCTGTTGGAGGAGTACCCCCAGAAGTGATGGGAATTGGTCCAATAGAAGCAGTCCCAAAAGCTTTGAAAATAGCAGGATTATCACTAGATGATATCGACCTGTGGGAATTAAATGAAGCTTTTGCATCACAATCGATTCAGGTGGTTCGTCATTTAGGTATTGATATGAATAAAGTGAATGTCAATGGTGGAGCTATTGCCTTAGGTCATCCACTAGGTGCAACTGGAGCTATTTTAACATTAAAACTCATACATGAGCTAAAACGCCAAGGCAAAAAATACGGCGTTATCACAATGTGTATCGGTGGCGGAATGGGTGCTGCCGGAGTTATTGAAGTATTGTAATTTGAATTGATAGTTTAGTAGTTATGTGAAATTGTTGATTAGCTTTAGGCAATCGTCTTACTACCGTTGCCTCCGGAATGATGAATGTCTAAAGCTTTTCTATATATTTAAGGATACTCGAAGAAATGCTTTCAAAAATTTAACTTGAATATTTTCATAGTTAACATAGGGGAGGAAGTATTAATGGTTCAAACAACTAACATTATTAAGGGTGGAAGTTTTTTAATTGAAGACGTCGAGTTAAACCGTGTCATCACTCCTGAGGATTTTACAGATGAGCAAAAAATGATTGCTCAAACAACTTCAGATTATGTTGAGAATGAAGTAATTCCAGTAATTGAAAACCTAGAAAATCATGAATTTGAGCACTCAGTGCGCTTGCTTAAAAAAGCAGGTGAACTTGGACTATTAGCGGCGGATGTTCCGGAAGAATATGAAGGTTTAGGACTTGATAAAATTTCATCTGCTTTAATCGCAGAAAAAATGTCTCCTGCAGGTGGCTTTTCTATTACACATGGTGCACATGTTGGGATTGGGTCACTGCCTATCGTACTTTTCGGGAATCATGAGCAAAAATCAAAGTACTTACCAAAACTAGCTTCTGGTGAGTTAATCGCTGCATATGCACTAACAGAACCAGGCTCAGGATCAGATGCTCTTGGAGCAAAAACAGTAGCTAAACTAAATGAAGCGGGTACTCACTACATTTTAAATGGTGAAAAACAATGGATTACTAATTCAGGTTTTGCCGATGTATTTGTTGTTTATGCGAAAATAGATGGAGATAAATTCAGTGCGTTTATCGTTGAACGTAAATTCCCAGGTGTATCTGTTGGGGCAGAAGAGAAGAAAATGGGTATTAAATCTTCTTCAACTCGTACATTAATTTTAGAAGATGTAGAAGTACCAGTTGAAAACCTTCTTGGTGAAGTAGGACGCGGGCACGTCATTGCATTTAATATTTTAAACATTGGACGTTATAAATTAGGTGTTGGTACTGTAGGAGCTTCTAAACGTGCATTAGAATTGGCGCTTGCTTATACAAACCAACGTCAACAATTTAATACGCCTCTTTCAAGTTTTAATCTAACAAAAGAAAAACTAGCAACAATGGCTGCACATCTTTATGCATCTGAATCTTTAAATTATCGAACTGTAGGCTACTTTGAAGATCGTTTAAGTCAGCTTTCAGAAGAAGAGCAAAAAGATGGAAAAGCAATTGCTGGTGCGATTGCCGAATACGCTATTGAATGTTCAATTGCAAAGGTTGTCGGCTCAGAAACACTAAGCTATATTGCTGATGAAGCAGTTCAGCTACATGGTGGATATGGCTTCATGGCAGAATATGAAGTGGAGCGTATCTATCGTGATTCCCGTATCAATCGTATTTTTGAAGGGACAAATGAAATCAATCGTTTAATCGTGCCAGGAACATTTATGAAAAAGGCATTAAAAGGTGAACTTCCATTACTTCAAGTAGCACAAAAGCTACAAGAAGAATTACTAATGCTTATGCCTGAAGAAATTAGCAATGAGCCACTAGCACAAGAGAAATATCTCGTTAAAAACGCTAAGAAAATTGGTGTGCTAGTAGCTGGAGTTGCCGCACAAAGATTTGGTGCTAAATTAGAAGCAGAACAAGAAGTACTTGTTAATATTGCTAATATTGCCAACCAACTTTATGCAATGGAATCTGCAGTTATCCGGACAGCTAAAGCAATCGAGCGTGATGGTGTAGAGAAATCTAAACAAAAAATTCTATACACAGAAATCTTCTGCCAAGAAGCCTTTGCGGAAATTGAAAAAGAAGCAAAGGAAACAATCCTTGCTTCAGTGGAAGGTGATGCAGGAAAAATGACACTTTCTGCATTACGTAAATTAACTCGTAGTAATCCTTATAATTTAATCTTGAAAAAACGTGAAGCATCTAAAAAATTAATAGAAGCAGAAAAATATACAGTTTAACTTAGCATATATAGTTAGGCATATTTACGCTACATGAGTGTGTAGATCATAGTAATCAAAGGGAGCTCCTACAAATGATTGTAGGGGCTTTCATCTTTCCTAATAACTTACTTGCTAATGTGAGTTACTAGTTTAACGTGGTTTTGACGTTCTACTCTTTGGTATACTTTACTTGCAAAACCTTAATAATTAGGTAAAGGAGTATTTCAATGACACTAAAACTTATACAATATCCACGTTGCACAACTTGTAAAAAGGCTCAAAAATGGCTGGATGAAAATGGCGTTGCTTATGAAGCAATCCATATTGTAGAGCAAACACCTACTAAAGAAGAATTGAAAGCAATTTGGGAAGTAAGTGGACTCCCTTTGAAAAAATTTTTTAATACTTCTGGTATGAAGTATAAAGAATTAGGGCTAAAAGACAAATTAACTTCAATGTCGGAGGAAGAACAACTAGAATTATTAGCCTCTGACGGGATGTTGATTAAAAGACCTATCGTGACAGATGGGAAAAAAGTTACTCTAGGTTTCAAAGAGACAGACTTCACAGAATCTTGGAAATAAGGCAACAACTCTATCTTGTTTTTGGTTTTAAAATATGTCAAACTAAGCATGTATGAATTACATATATTTTGGAGGGGTTTTGAGTTGAGCACACCGAAAGATTTACGTTACTCTAAAGAACACGAATGGGTTAAAGTTGAAGACGGAAAAGTGCGAGTAGGTATTACACACTTTGCACAATCTGAACTTGGCGATATTGTATTCGTTGAACTTCCACAAGTTGGCGATGAAATTCAATTAAACGAGCCATTTGGTAGTGTTGAATCTGTTAAAACAGTTTCAGAACTATACGCGCCAGTATCTGGTAAAGTTGTTGAAATTAATAGTGAACTAGAAGATAGTCCAGAATTTGTAAACGAATCACCATATGAAAAAGCTTGGATGATCGTAATAGAACCAACAAATCTTTCAGAAGTAGAAGCTTTATTAACTCCTGAGCAATATGATGAATTAATTGATGCTTAATTTGAATATGATATAGTAAAAAACGCCAGAAAACCACTGGCGTTTTTTTTACAATATTAATATAATAAGTAACCATCTCTTTTCATTCACTGATAATACTTAACAATTTCAGTGAGAAAATACGTGAGCTTCATTGAAGAAATACGTATTTCCAATCATTATCCTTATGCATATTTGAAGACGTTATTTAGCTGTGTAACTACAAATCGTGGGGTGAAGCAAATGATAGTTGATAAGTGTATAATTGTTGAGGGTCGATCGGATAAGTTAAACATTGCACCAATCTTTGCTGAGGATGTAAAAATCATTTGTACAAATGGTACTATAAGTGAGGATGCATTATTAGATCTTCTAGAACCGTTTGAAGAGTGCAAACTTTATACTTTGTTTGATGCGGATAATTCAGGAGAAAAGTTGAGAAAGCTAACAAAAAGAATTTATTCTGAGGCTGTTCATCTTTTCATACCTAGAACATATATTGAGGTGGCAAATGCGCCTAAGAAAGTATTGGCTAATTTGTTAAGTGAAGCCAAATTTTCGGTGCATAAACAATATTTATCTTCATCAATTGAAATTTAACAAATGATTTAATTACCAAAACAAACGAAGTAGGATGATGATTATGGAAGAATGGACAAAAGAAAACTGGGAGCAACAACAGGAGAGCAATCCTTTAGTTGCCTTTTATTTATATACACCGATGTGTGGAACTTGCGCAGTTGCATCAAAAATGTTGGATGTTATTGAAAGTCTTTTACCTGATTTACCCCTTGGAAAAGCGAATATAAATTACTTAGAAAATGTGGCAATGGACTATCAAATTGAAAGTGTACCTTGTTTGCTAATTAGTGACAAAGGGAATATCGAAAAAGTTTATGCCTTCCAATCTGTACCATTCCTCTATGAAAAGTTAAAAAGGTATTGACGCATTGATGGGAACATGGTAAAGTAACATCCATAATCTTAAAACTTAATATCGTAACTCTTATAAAGAGCGGTGGAGGGAAGTGCCCTATGAAACCCGGCAACCATCACATTCATGTGAAAAGGTGCCAAGTCACGCGAAGTGGATACTTTGGAAGATAAGAGAACGGTTCACGTATACAGTAAAGTTTGCGGCCCTTTCTACTTGTCTTTGTAGAGGGGCTTTTTGTTTTCATAAATGACTAGATTTACATCTTTATAATCGGTAAGTGGGTATACTGAACTTCCAGAAACACATCATAAGAATACATAGTTACGGTTCGCTATTAGCGTTAGTTAGGAGTAAACATGATTACACTAAAGGATATATCTAAAATATATAAAACAAAAAGTGGAGAAATAACAGCAGTCAAAGATGTCAATTTATCCATTAAAAAGGGTGAAATATTCGGAATTATAGGATATAGTGGAGCCGGGAAAAGTACAATGATTCGTTTACTTAACGGGTTAGAAAAACCTTCCTCTGGAACAGTAGAAGTAAACGGCCAACAGATCTCGTCAATTTCTGGCTCCCAGCTTCGTCAAGCTCGTCAGAAAATTAGTATGATTTTCCAACACTTCAACCTTTTGTGGTCTCGAACAGTTTCAGAAAACATTGCCTTTCCTTTAGAAATTGCAGGTGTTAGCAAAGCTGAAAGAGCCAAAAAGGTGAAAGAGTTAATTGATTTAGTTGGTTTATCAGGTAGAGAAAACGCGTATCCATCTCAATTATCAGGTGGACAAAAGCAACGTGTTGGTATCGCAAGAGCACTTGCAAATAACCCAGAAGTATTGCTTTGTGATGAAGCTACAAGTGCACTGGATCCTGAAACAACGGATGCTATTTTAGAATTACTGCTTGATATTAATAAGCGTTTAGGACTTACAATTGTCCTAATTACACATGAAATGCATGTCATTCGCAAAATTTGTCATCGTGTGGCGGTTATGGAAGCTGGACGTGTTGTAGAAACAGGTGAAGTGCTCCAAGTATTCCAAAATCCACAAGCTGAAATAACTAAAAACTTCGTCATGCAAGTATCAGGAACTAAGGAATCAAAAGAGTCAATTGAACAAATTTTAGTGAATTATCCTACTGGAAAGATTGTTAAGTTAACATTTATCGGAAAGAAAACAGAACAACCAGTAATAGCACAAATTATTAAAGAGTTTAATGTGGAAGTAAATATTGTTCACGGTAATATTACTCAAACTACGAGTGGGCCTTACGGGACGTTGATTGTACAAATCGATGGTCACCCAAATCAGGTTGAAGAGGCTTTTAAGGTCTTAGAGTCTCGTGAAATTCAAGCGGAGGTGATTGAACATGTTTAATCAATTACTTCCTAATGTTGATTGGCAAGATATGTGGGAAGCTACTTATGACACGTTATATATGACAATTATTTCAACAGGTGTAACCTTTGTTCTTGGACTGGCTATTGGTATCTTATTGTTTTTAACAAGTCCTCACCAAATGTGGGCAAATAAAATTGTCAATTTTTTAACAGGTTCACTTGTTAACATATTCCGATCTATTCCGTTTATTATCTTAATTATTTTATTAATACCATTTACAAAATACTTACTTGGAACTATTCGAGGTGTTAATGCTGCACTACCAGCTTTAATCATTGGTTCAGCACCATTTTATGCACGTATGGTATTAATTGCTTTACGAGAAATTGATAAAGGTGTTATTGAAGCTGCACGTTCAATGGGTGCAAAGACTTCTACGATTATATGGAAAGTATTGATCCCTGAGGCATTACCAGCATTATTATCTGGTATTACTGTCACAGCTGTTACATTAGTAGGTTATACAGCGATGGCTGGAATTATTGGTGCAGGTGGATTAGGGAATTTAGCGTATTTAGAAGGATTCCAAAGAAGTCGTGAAGATGTCACGATTTTAGCTACAATTTTCATCTTAATCATTGTATTTATCCTTCAATGGATAGGTGACGCTATAACAACAAAAACTGATAAACGATAATTGAATGTTTGTGGCAATTGCCATTTACATATAAAAAACACAAAAGGAGCAAGATCATACATGAAGAAATTATTATCTTTCTTATTATTGTCAGTAGTTGTTCTCGCTTTAGCAGCCTGTGGAGCTGATAAAGAAGAATCAACATCAACTACAGATGATGGAAAATCAGCATCAGAAGAAAAAACTACAATCAAAATTGGTGCTTCACACACACCTCATGCTGTTATTTTAGAAAAAGCAAAAGATATTTTAGCTAAAGAAGACATCGATTTAGAAATTGAAGAATATCAAGATTATATTTTACCAAATGAAGATTTAGCGAATGGGGATCTTGATGCTAACTACTTCCAACACATTCCATACTTAGAACAAAAAGTTGCTGAAGAAGGTTATGATATCGTGAATGCTGGTGGTATCCATATCGAACCAATCGGTATTTACTCAAAAAAATATAAATCATTAGATGAACTTCCTGATGGTGCTACAATTTTAATCTCAAGTTCAATTCCTGACCATGGTCGAATTTTATCTTTATTAGAAGCTAAAGGATTAATCAAATTAGCTGATGGAATTGATAAAACTACAGCTACAATTGATGATATCGTTGATAATCCTAAAAACTTAAAAATTGAGCCAAGTGATGCACCTGAAATGATGGTTACTTATTATGAAAATGATGAAGGCGATGCTGTAGTAATCAACTCAAACTTCGCAATTGATGCAGGAATTAATCCTATCGAAGATTCAATTGCAATTGAAGGATCTGAATCACCATATGTAAACATTATTGCAGTGCGTTCTGAAGATAAAGAAAATGAAGCAATTAAACGTTTAGTAGAAGTATTACATTCAGACGAAATCCAACAATTCATCATTGATGAATGGGGCGGTTCTGTAGTACCTGTAAACGAATAATCAAATAGAACATGAAATGGTGAGGAATGATTTGTTCCTCACTATTTTTTTGAATTAAATGCCGTGGTTAGTATAGATCAACGGATTGTAAATTCAGTCAACGAGGTTAATATCACCCTAATTAATGAAAATGCCCAAAGCTTGTTTAGCTTTGGGCATTTTACATTCTTATAAAAATTGATTTAATCTTGAGAAGAAGGACTGGACAAATTTTAAAAATACTTGTTCTGAAGGGCCGAGTTCGCGATTTGTTGGATATATGACGCCTACTGTTCGAGTAATAGGCGGATTGTCAATTGCTTTTTTAATAGTGAATCGTGCGGTTGAATCATATAAAGAGCTTTCGGGAAGTAAAGTAACCCCAATACCTGCAGCTACTAACCCTTTCAATGCATCCATGTCCTCACCTTCTGAAGTAACAGTTGGAGCGAAGCCCGCAGCTTTACAAGCATCTACAGCAACTTTATTTAAAATATATCCTTCAGGGAATAGTACGAAGTTTTCTTTTCGTAAATCTCCAAGTACAATTCGATCTGCATTTGCTAATCGATGATTTGCAGGGAGTAAAGCGCTGATTTTTTCACTGAACAGGATTGTTGATTTAATGCTCTCATCACTTTGTGGTACAGGTCCCAAAAAGGCAAGGTTTAGCTCGCGGTTCTTTACTGCATCAATTAAATAGCGGTAAGAGCCTTGTCGTAAATGAAAGAGAACATCCGGATACTCTTTTTTAAAGGCGGAAATAACTGTAGGTAGTACATAACTTGCAAGACTTGTTGGGAAACCGATTTTGATTGTTCCTTTGGCAGGATCTAAATATTCTTCTACCTGTTTCACAGCAAAATCAATTGCCTTCAGCGCGGTAACTGAGTGCTCTAAAAAGATTTTACCAATCGGTGTGAGTTTCACATTTCGACCAACTCTTTCAAAAAGTGGTGTACCAAGCTCATCCTCAAGGTTCGCAATTTGTCGACTGACCGCAGACTGAGCGACATGTAATTGTTCGGCAGCTTCAGAAATATGTTCGCGTTCAGCTACCTCAACAAAGTACCGCAATTGGCGTAATTCCAACGTTTCCACCCCATTTATCTAAATATTAGATTAATTCTATCCAAAGTATATATTGTTTATATTATTCTAAAAACTTTACAATGTAAATAAGGTATTAATGAAGATTTGGGGGGATTTACATGACTTTTCATCAGTTTCCGAAAGCACAAGGGTTATATTCACCAAGTTTTGAACATGACGCTTGTGGTATCGGTTTTTATGCCAATATTAAGGGACTCGCTTCACACGAGATTGTAAAAAGCGGATTAGAAATGTTATGTCGTTTAGATCACCGTGCTGGTCGTGGTGGCGATGGTAGAACTGGCGATGGCGCTGGTTTATTGGTCCAAATTCCAGATGCATTTTATAAGTTAAATTGTCCGGAGTTAAACTTACCTAAAAAAGGTGAGTATGGAGTTGGTCAACTTTTTTTCACAGAGGATACAAGAGAGAGAGAATCCATTGAAAATAAAATTAACGAGTTAATCGAGCAGGAAGGTCAAACATTAATTGGTTGGAGAACTGCTCCTACAAATAAAGAAATTTTAAGTGATATCGCAAAATCAACTGCTCCTGTTGTGCGCCAAGTTTTTATTAAGGGTGAAAATGTTGAAGATACATTAGCATTTGAACGTAAATTATATTTAATTCGTAAGCAAGCAGAGTTTTGGGCAAAAGAAAATGATTTGAAATTTTACTGTCCAAGTATGTCAAGTCAAAAAATGGTATTTAAAGGGTTATTAACTCCAGAAGAAGTTAGTGAGTTCTATATTGACCTTCAAGATGAAAGCTTTATTTCTGCATTTGCTATTGTTCACTCTAGATATTCTACTAATACATTCCCAAGCTGGGAACGTGCGCATCCAAACCGTTATATTGTTCACAATGGTGAAATTAATACTTTACGTGGCAATATCAACTGGATGACAGCACGTGAACAACGCTTTGTTTCAGAAGCATTTGGAGATGATTTGAAAAAATTATTACCAATTGTTGATAACACTGGTTCGGATTCTTCAATGTTAGATAATGCTTTTGAATTCTTTGTTTTAGCTGGTCGTACACCAGCACATACTGCAATGATGCTTATCCCAGAACCTTGGACAGAAAATCCTCATATCTCAGAAGAGAAAAAAGCATTTTATGCTTACCATGCAAGTATGATGGAGCCTTGGGATGGACCATCTGCAATTTGTTTCACAGATGGGAAACAAATCGGTTCGATTCTTGACCGTAATGGATTACGTCCGGCGCGCTACTATGTAACAAAGGACGATATGATTGTCTTTTCTTCTGAAGTAGGTGTTGTAGACATTGAAGAAGAAAATGTTCTTTATAAAGAGCGTTTAAGTCCAGGCCGTATGCTATTAATCGATTTAGAGCAAGGGAAAATTGTTTCTGATGAAGAGTTAAAAAGTGAAATGGCTCAAGCACAGCCTTACGGAAAATGGTTAGAAGAAAACTTAATTACAGTTGAAGCTGATAAAGAAACTCCAAAAGAGGTTGAAGACTTAGTCGTACGTCAAAAATCCTTTGGTTATACTTTTGAAGATACTCAAAAATATATTGTTCCAATTGCAAGCAGTGGAAAAGACCCGATTGGTTCAATGGGGAATGACACACCTTTAGCTGTGTTATCCGATCGTCCACAATCACTATTTAATTACTTTAAACAATTATTCGCTCAAGTTACAAACCCACCAATTGATTCAATTCGTGAGCACATCGTAACTTCGACTATGACGCTACTTGGAGCTGAAGGAAACTTATTGCATCCAAATGCTGAAAATGCGAGACGTATTTTTTTAGAAACTCCTATCTTAACTGATGGAGAGTTAAACGAGATTACTAGTATAAATAATAAACATTTCCAACATACAGTACTTACACTTCAGTTCAAAGACGCACTTGAAGTTGAACTGCAACGTTTATTTAACGAAGCAGATGCAGCAATTGAAAAAGGAATTACTTTATTAGTGTTATCGGATGAATTGGATAATGTTACTACACCTACGATTCCAATTTTACTTGCTGTAAGTAGTTTACATCAATATTTAGTTCGTACAGGTAAACGTACACTTGTAAGCATTATTGCACATAGTGGTGAAGCACGCGAAGTACACCACTTTGCAGCTCTAGTTGGATTTGGTGCAGATGCAATCACACCTTATCTTGCTTATGCTTCTATTCAACAAGCTATTGATGCTGGTCATTTAACTATTAGCTACCAAGATGCAGTAAGTAAATATCGTAAGGGTATTGCTGATGGTGTAGTAAAAGTAATGTCTAAAATGGGTATCTCAACTGTTCAATCTTATCGTGGTGCTCAGATTTTTGAAGCAGTTGGAATTAGCAAAGAAGTTGTTGATCGATATTTCACAGGCACTGCTTCCCAAATTGATGGTATTGATTTAGAAACAATTGGTGAAGAAGCGAAGCGTCGTCACCGACTCGCATTCGATTCTAAAGATAACTTATTAGAATCAGGAAGTGAATTCCAATGGCGTGCGAATGGGGAACACCATGCATTTAATCCTAAAACAATTCATACGCTACAAACTGCTACAAGAAGAAATGACTTTGGTTTATATAGAATGTATGCAGAAATGGCAAATGAGGAACAAATTGGATTCCTACGTAACATGTTTGAGTTCAAATCTACTAATAAATCTATACCATTAGAGGATGTTGAATCAGTTGATTCCATCGTCAAACGATTCAAAACTGGAGCTATGTCATTTGGTTCAATTTCAAAAGAAGCTCATGAGACATTAGCAATTGCCATGAACCGTATTGGTGGACGTTCGAATTCAGGTGAGGGCGGGGAAGATAACGCTCGTTATGAAGTCGACGCAAATGGAGATAACCGTAGTAGTGCGATTAAACAAATTGCATCAGGTCGTTTCGGTGTAAAATCCCATTACTTAGTTAATGCGAAAGAATTACAAATTAAAATGGCTCAAGGTGCAAAACCAGGTGAAGGTGGACAATTACCAGGTAATAAAGTTTATCCATGGGTTGCGGATGTTCGTGGTTCTACTCCTGGTGTAGGCTTAATTTCACCGCCTCCACACCATGATATATATTCAATTGAAGATTTAGCAGAACTTATTTATGATTTGAAAAATGCTAACCGTGAAGCTCGCATTTCTGTGAAACTAGTTGCAAAAGCTGGTGTTGGAACTATTGCAGCAGGTGTTGCAAAAGGTGGCGCTGATGTAATTGTCATCTCTGGTTACGATGGAGGTACTGGTGCATCACCTAAAACTTCTATTAAACATACTGGTTTACCATGGGAGCTAGGTTTAGCTGAAGCACATCAAACATTAATGTTAAATGGTCTACGTGAACGTGTAACATTAGAAACTGATGGGAAGCTTATGACGGGTAAAGATGTTGTAATGGCTGCTTTACTTGGAGCTGAAGAGTTTGGATTTGCTACTGCACCATTAATCGTTCTTGGATGTATCATGATGCGTGCATGTCATTTAGATACATGTCCGGTAGGGGTAGCTACACAAAATCCAGAATTGCGTGCTAAATTTATGGGGAACGCAGATCATATCGTTAACTTCATGTACTTCATAGCAGAAGAAATGCGTGAGTATATGGCAAAATTAGGATTCCGTACAGTTGAAGAAATGGTCGGTCGTACTGATATCCTACAAATTAGTGAACGAGCAAAATCTCATTGGAAAGCTGGTCAACTTGATTTATCGGCATTGCTTTACCAAGTTCAAGGAGCTCGAACAAAACAATCAAATCAAGATCTTCGTATTGAAGAGACATTTGATATTCGTGAGCTTTTACCTAAAGTTGAAAAAAGCATCAACGAAAAAGAATCAATCGAACTTAACTATACAATTAAAAATACAGACCGTGTAATGGGTACTATTATTGGAAGTGAAATTTCGAAAAAGTACGGGGAAGTTGGGCTAAAAGAAGAAACAATCAAGCTTAACTTTACAGGTCATGCAGGTCAAAGCTTTGGGGCATTCGTTCCTAAAGGGATGACTCTAACTTGTCTAGGTGACGTAAATGACTACTTCGGTAAAGGTTTATCAGGTGGGAAACTAGTAGCTATTGCACCAATTAAAGGGGAGCAAGAGAAAAACGTTATTGCTGGTAACGTTTGTCTATATGGAGCTACAAGCGGAACTGCTTATATTAATGGTCGTGCCGGGGAGCGTTTTGCGGTTCGTAACAGTGGTGCCAATGTAGTTGTAGAAGGTATTGGAGACCATGGTTGTGAATATATGACTGGTGGACGTGTAGTCATCTTAGGAGATGTAGGGAAAAACTTTGCTGCTGGTATGAGCGGTGGTATTGCTTATGTTTTACCAACAGATATTGCGAAGTTTAAAGAAACATGTAATACAGAAATGATTGAATTTGAAAGTTTACAAGATAAAAACGAAATCGAAGCTGTACGTTCTATGATTATTAAACACTTAGAACATACTGAAAGTACGATTGCACTAGATATTCTAGCGAAGTGGGATCAATTTATACCGAAGTTTGTGAAAGTTGTACCAACAGATTATAAAGCCATGATTGATAAAATTAGTTATCACCGTTTCCAAGGATTAACAGAGGAAACTGCTGCAATGCAAGCATTTGTTGAGGCTACTGGCGCTAAAGAATTAGCGATTTCCAAATAAGAGGGGGTTCTAGAATGGGGAAACCAACAGGATTTATGGAGTTTAAGCGAACTAAAACGAAAGAGCAGCCTCCACTAGAGCGTATTTCGAATTGGAATGAATATGCTACTAGGCTGCCAGATGAGACGTTACAAGAGCAAGGTGCAAGATGTATGGATTGTGGTACTCCATTTTGTCATATGGGAGTTGAAATTCGTGGTGCAGCTGCAGGCTGTCCAATTCAAAACGTAATACCAGAATGGAACGATTTAGTTTATAAAGGGAAATGGAAAGAAGCATTAGACCGTCTTCATATGACGAATAACTTCCCAGAATTTACAGGGCGTGTTTGTCCAGCGCCTTGTGAAGGTTCTTGTACATTAGGTATTACAGATCCAGCAGTAGCAATTAAATCTATTGAACGTTCGATAATCGATAAAGGTTTTGAAAATAACTGGATTATTCCACGCATTCCAAGAACTCGAACAGGTAGAAAAGTAGCTATAGTTGGTTCAGGCCCAGCTGGCTTAGCAGCTGCAGACCAATTAAACCAACTTGGACACATTGTTACTGTATACGAACGTGCAGATCGTCCAGGTGGATTGTTAATGTATGGTATTCCAAACATGAAGTTAGAAAAAGAGGTCATTGAACGCCGCGTCAACCTACTTCGCCAAGAAGGAATTGACTTTGTACTAAGTACAGAAATCGGTAAAGATATCACTGCGGATGAGTTGAAAGCACAATATGATGCTGTAATCCTATGTATCGGTGCTCAAAAACAACGTGTTTTACACCTAGAAGGTAGTGATGCTGAGGGTGTACATTTAGCAATGGATTACTTAACTGGTGTAACACAAAGTCTACTAGATTCTAATTTCAAAGATGGCAAAGCATTAGATGTTGCAGGTAAAGACGTTATTGTTATCGGTGGTGGTGATACAGGAGCTGACTGTGTAGCAACTGCTATTCGTCAAAAAGCACGTTCCGTTCATCAATTTGGTAAACATCCTGAGTTGCCAAAAACTCGCCAAGAAGAAGATCGTCCTTGGCCACAAGATCCAAATGTTTATAAATTAGATTATGCATATGAAGAGGTAGCAGCAGCAAAAGGCCATGACCCTCGTGAATATTGTATTCAAACAACAGAAATTGTTAAGGATTCAGCGGGTCGTGTAAAAGAACTTCATACAATTCAAATGCAAAAAATCTTAGGCGACGACGGTTTCTACTTCTTTAAAGAGATTCCGGGCACTGAAAAAGTTTGGCCAGCACAAGCGGTATTTGTAGCAATTGGTTTTGAAGGAGTCGAAAAAACAGTACCAGAACAATTTGGTGTGACAATTTCAAACAATAAAGTACGTGCATCAATTAAAGATTTTGAAACTAATGTACCTGGGGTATTTGCAGCAGGTGATGCAAGACGCGGTCAAAGTTTAGTTGTATGGGCGATTAAAGAAGGTCGCGCTGTAGCAGCAAGTGTTGATGAATTCTTAAATGTAAAAGTGAACGCATAATTAGGGTGGTTTCCGAGTTTGATTAGGACTCGGAAATCCCTTTTTATTTGACTGGAAAAAATTCTAGCCTATTTTAAGAATCTGAACCTAAAAACTGCTAATAACTATGCTAGCTATTAGACAAACTTATCATTCTAAAGTAAACGGTTTATTAATATAATTTCTGCATTTAATGTATAAGAAAGGAATAGATAATGGTAAACTATTTGAGGGACATAATATCGAACTTAAAAGTATTTTGTCGAATATTACAGGTGAAATAGATTCTCAATTAGTGTATATTTATTGAAAATGAATTCTCCTAATTTTCCCCTTACTTACTTTCCTCAAAAACTATAAAAAAGTGTAAAACTCCAATATCTTAATGGTTTTCGTTGAAAAATAAGTTTTTCGAATAAATGTTTTGCATGGTTTTATAATTTCGGTTAAGATTAGAATGATAATAAATTAGAAATGGTTTTACCATTCATTGCACAACTACGGAGGTAATATAATGTCAACTTTAGTAATTAAAGATCTTCATGTATCAATTGAAGATAAGGAGATTTTAAAAGGTTTAAACCTTACTATTAATACAAACGAAATTCACGCTATCATGGGTCCTAACGGTACAGGTAAATCCACACTAGCTTCAGCTATTATGGGGCATCCTAAATACGAGGTAACTCAAGGTACAATTGAAATAGATGGTGAAAACGTACTTGAAATGGAAGTTGATGAACGTGCGAAAGCGGGATTATTCCTAGCTATGCAATACCCATCAGAAATTTCAGGTGTAACAAATGCTGACTTCATTCGCTCTGCTATTAACGCTCGCCGTGAAGAAGGTGATGAAATCTCATTAATGAAATTCATCCGTGAATTAGATAAAGCAATGGATTTCTTAGAAATGGACCAAGAAATGGCTCAACGTTACTTAAACGAAGGTTTCTCTGGTGGGGAAAAGAAACGTAACGAAATTCTTCAATTAATGATGATTAAACCAAAATTTGCAATTCTAGACGAAATCGACTCTGGTCTAGATATCGATGCATTAAAAGTTGTAGCAAAAGGTATTAACGCAATGCGCGGTGAAGGATTTGGATGTATCGCAATCACTCACTACCAACGTTTATTAAACTACATTACTCCAGATCATGTACACGTTATGATGCAAGGCCGTGTTGTAAAATCAGGTGGTCCAGAATTAGCACAACGCTTAGAAGCAGAAGGTTATGACTGGATTAAACAAGAACTAGGAATTGAGAATACAGACGCGGTAACAGAAGAAGCATAATAAGGAGGACGAATCAACATGACAGTTGAAACAAAATTGGCGTTATCAGCTACAGAAGTACGCTCGTTCTCGGATTCTAATAATGAACCAGCATGGTTTGGTTCTTTCCGTGCTGAAGCAATTGAAAAAGCAAATGAGCTACCAATGCCAACACCAGACAAAACAAACATTACAAAATGGAACTTTACAGAGTTTCCTCAACATACAGTTGAAAGTGCACCATTTAGTTCTCTAGATGAACTTTCTGCAGAAGTAAAAGAAATCATCGATATTGAAGGTCAAGAAAACCTTTATATCCAACGTAACAATACACCTGCTTTCCTTAAAATCTCAGATGAGTTAAAAGCCCAAGGTGTTATCTTTACAGATATTTTAACAGCTGTTCGTGAACATGGTGATTTAGTTCAAAAATACTTTATGACAGAAGCTGTTAAAGTGGATGAGCATAAATTAACTGCATACCATGCAGCTTTAGTAAACGGTGGAGTATTCTTATATGTACCTAAGAATGTAGTTGTAGAAAAACCTTTACAAGTAGTATTCTTAAACGACAATGAAGAAGCTTCATTGTTTAACCATGTATTAGTTGTGGCTGATACAAACTCAGCAGTTACATATGTACAAACATATGTATCAACTATTGAACAATCTAAAGGACAAGCTAACTTAATCGAGGAAGTTGTTGCATTAGATAATGCTCAAGTTACTTTCGGTTCAGTTGATGTTCTTGCAAAAGGATTTACTACTTATGTAAACCGTCGTGCTCATTTAAAACGCGATGCAAAAATTGATTGGGCATTAGGTTTAATGAATGATTCAGATACAATTTCTGAGAACATTACACATTTAGTTGGTGATGGCTCTCATGCTAATACAAAACTTGTAGTAGTTGGACGTGGAGAACAAAAACAAAACTTCACTACTGAAGTTCGTCACTGGGGTAAAAATTCAGAAGGCTTTATCTTAAAACATGGTGTTATGAAAGATTCTGCACAAACTATTTTTAATGGTATTGGTAAAATCGAACACGGTGCTAGCAAGTCAAATGCTGAGCAAGAGTCGCGTGTATTAATGCTTTCTGAAGGTGCACGTGGAGATGCAAATCCAATTCTTTTAATCGATGAAGATGATGTAATGGCAGGACACGCAGCTTCAGTTGGCCGTGTTGACCCAGTACAACTTTATTATTTAATGAGCCGTGGTCTTTCTAAACATGAGGCAGAACGTCTAGTAATTCATGGTTTCCTAGCACCTGTAGTAACAAATCTTCCTATAGAAAGTGTTAAAAATCAATTAACGAAAGTTATTGAAGGGAAAGTTCGCTAATGAATGAGATTCGCAAACAATTTCCTGTACTAAACCAAGAAGTAAACGGGCATCCGCTCGTTTACCTTGATAGTGCGGCAACATCTCAAAAACCAATTCAAGTATTAGAAACTGTGAAACGTTATTATGAGTTCGACAACTCTAACGTACATCGTGGTGTACATACACTTGGTAATCGTGCAACTGACTCGTATGAAGGGGCTCGTGAAAAAATCCGCAAGTTCATTAACGCGAAGTCAACAAAAGAAATTATCTATACACGCGGTACTACTACTTCTTTAAATACAGTTGCGGCTGCTTATGGACGCATGAATATTAAAGAAGGCGATGAAATTGTCATTTCATATATGGAACATCACTCGAATTTAATTCCATGGCAACAGCTTGCAAAAGAAAAAGGTGCTGTATTAAAGTATTTTGAACTTGAGCAAGATGGAACGATTACACTGGATACAGTGCGAAAAACGATTACAGATAAAACAAAAATTGTTGCCATTACTATGGCTTCAAACGTACTAGGAACTATCAATCCGATTAAAGAAATTGCAGAAATCGCACATGCAGCAGGTGCTGTTATTGTGGTCGATGCAGCACAAGCTGCTCCACATATGAAGATTGATGTACAAGATTTAGATTGTGATTTTTTAGGTTTCTCTGGTCATAAAATGTGTGGTCCAACGGGTATTGGTGTACTATATGGGAAACAAGCTCTTCTAGAAGATATGGAACCAATTGAATTTGGTGGAGAGATGATTGACTTTGTAGACTTACATGAATCTACTTGGAAGGAACTACCTTGGAAATTTGAAGGTGGTACACCTAACATTGCTGGAGCCATCGGTTTAGGTGCTGCAATTGATTTCCTTACTGAAATTGGTATGGATAAAATCGCAGAACACGAACATAGCTTAGTAGAATATGCACTAAGTGAAATGGAAAAAGTTGAAGGTGTATCTATCTATGGACCTCGTGACCCACAAAAACGTTGCGGTTTAATCACGTTCAATATAGACGGAGTACATCCTCATGATTTAGCTACTGTATTAGATATGAATGGAATTGCTGTTCGTGCAGGTCATCATTGTGCTCAACCGTTAATGAAATGGTTACAATGTACAGCAACTGCAAGAGCAAGCTTCTATATGTATAATACAAAAGAGGATATTGATCGCCTTGTTGAAGGATTGCGCATAGCGAAGGAGTATTTTAACGATGTCTTTTAATAATAATTTAGATCAGCTATACCGCTCAGTCATTATGGATCATTATAAAAAACCACGTAACAAAGGTTCTCTTGATGGTGAAAGTGTTACAATTGATATGAATAATCCTACATGTGGAGACCGTATTCATTTAACTTTAAAAATTAACGATGGTATAGTCGAGGATGCTAAATTTGATGGAGAAGGTTGTTCCATCTCAATGTCTTCTGCATCAATGATGACAGAAGTGATTAAAGGTAAAAAATTAGAAGAAGCTCTTGAACTAGCTCAGATTTTTTCGAAAATGATGCTAGGAGAAGACTATACAGATAAATATGATTTAGGTGATGTTGAAGCACTTCAAGGTGTTTCAAAATTCCCAGCTCGTATCAAATGCGCGACATTAGCTTGGAAAGCAATGGAAAAAGGCGTAAACGAACAAAAATAATTAGTTTGAACGGAGGAGAATAAAATGGCTAAAAAAATGCCAGATATCGGCGATTACAAATACGGCTTCCATGACAAAGACGTATCAGTTTTCCGTTCAAAACGTGGATTAACTGATGAAATCGTACGTGAAATCTCAAAAATGAAAAATGAACCAGAGTGGATGTTAAACTACCGTCTAAAAGCGTTAGAAATCTTCTACACAAAACCAATGCCACAATGGGGTGGTGACCTTTCAGCTTTAAACTTCGATGAAATTACTTACTATGTAAAACCATCTGAAGCAACTCAAAAATCTTGGGATGAAGTACCTGAAGAAATCAAAGCAACATTTGACAAATTAGGTATTCCTGAAGCTGAACAAAAATATCTAGCAGGTGTATCTGCTCAGTATGAATCTGAAGTAGTTTACCACAACATGAAAAAAGACCTTGAAGATTTAGGTATCGTGTTCAAAGATACAGATTCAGCATTACGTGAAAATGAAGATATCTTTAAACAATACTGGGGTACTGTAATTCCATCTTCAGATAACAAATTTGCTGCACTTAACTCAGCAGTTTGGTCTGGGGGATCATTTATCTATGTTCCACCTGGTGTAAAATTAGACACACCACTTCAAGCGTACTTCCGTATTAACTCTGAAAATATGGGTCAATTCGAACGTACTTTAATTATTGTTGATGAAGGTTCAAGTGTTCACTATGTAGAAGGTTGTACTGCACCTGTTTATACTACAAACTCACTTCACTCAGCAGTAGTTGAAATCATTGTTAAAAAAGATGCATATTGCCGTTATACTACAATTCAAAACTGGGCAAATAACGTATATAACCTAGTTACAAAACGTACAGTTGTTGAAGAAAACGGTACGATGGAATGGATTGATGGTAACATCGGTTCTAAATTAACAATGAAATACCCAGCATGTATCTTAAAAGGTGAAGGTGCTCGTGGTATGACTCTTTCTATTGCCATCGCAGGTAAAGGTCAACACCAAGATGCTGGTGCAAAAATGATTCACTTAGCACCAAACACATCTTCAACAATCGTATCTAAATCGATCTCTAAACAAGGCGGTAAAGTAACTTACCGTGGTATCGTTCGCTTTGGTAAAAAAGCAACTGGTGCTCGTTCAAATATCGAATGTGATACTTTAATTTTAGATAATCAATCAACATCAGATACAATTCCTTACAACGAAATCTTAAATGATAACGTATCTTTAGAACACGAAGCAAAAGTTTCTAAAGTGTCTGAGGAACAATTATTCTACCTAATGAGCCGTGGTATTTCTGAAGCAGAAGCAACAGAAATGATCGTAATGGGCTTCATCGAACCATTCACAAAAGAATTACCAATGGAATACGCAGTAGAAATGAACCGTCTAATCAAGTTCGAAATGGAAGGTTCAATCGGATAAGTAATGAAAAACCCTTGTTTAGGCAAGGGTTTTTTTCTTTTTCTGGACATAAGTGGTGTTGTGCAAAGAAAGGCGGACTTTTGAAGTTCGTCTTTTTTCTTTAAGAGGGGGATGCTATAAGAAAATGGGGTTTGAAATTGGCTAATTAGTGGTTATTGCAGCAATAGAAGTTAGTAAAGGAGAAGAGAAGGCATTTCTAAGACGTTATGGCAATAAAAGATGCTAGTAAGGTAGAAGAAACTCCATCTCTAAGACGTTACAGGCACAATTGAAGCGAGAAAGGTAGAAGAGAGGGCATCTCTAAGAAGTTATGGCAATAAAAGAAGCTAGAACGGTAGAAGAAACCCCATCTCAAAGACGAAACAGACCAAAATAAAGCGAGAAAGGTAGAAGAGAGGGGTTCTCAAAGACGTTATGGCAATAAAAGATGCTAGTAAGGTAGAAGAAACTCCATCTCTAAGACGTTACAGGCTCAATTGAAGCGAGAAAGGTAGAAGAGAGGGCATCTCTAAGACGTTATGGCAATAAAGGATGCTAGAACGGTAGAAGAGGAGGGCTCTCTAAGACGTTATTGGCCAAAATAAAGCGAGAAAGGTAGAAGAGAGGGAATCTCTAAGACGTTATGGCAATAAAGGATGCTAGAACGGTAGAAGAGGAGGGCTCTCTAAGACGTTACAGGCTCAAATGAAGCGAGAAAGGTAGAAGAGAGGGAATCTCTAAGACGTTATGGCAATAAAAGATGCTAAAACGGTAGAAGAGAAGGCATCTCTAAGACGTTATGGCGATAACAGAAGCTAGAACGGTAGAAGAAACCCCATCTCTAAGACGAAACAGGCCAAATAGAAGCTAGAAAGGTAGAAGAGAAGGGCTCTCTAAGACGTTATGGCAATAAAAGATGCTAAAACGGTAGAA
>Ga0180217_1001405_pt1 | contig 26700 bp, 21 predicted proteins | sample eDN3rd37CBELigOP_FD_128521 | JGI IMG/M metagenome (GOLD analysis project Ga0180217, IMG submission 128521) | Enriched Organic Plus compost microbial communities from Emeryville, California, USA - eDNA 3rd pass 37_C BE-Lig OP (version 2) (version 2) ... | reverse complement strand
GGTGGAGACGACCGAGGAGGCGGAGGAGCTCGTCGAGACGCAGGACGAGAACCCGCTCATCGACACCTCGACCATGCCGCTCATGCAGGTCGGGCAGGCTGCGGATCCCGCTGCAGGAGCGGAGCCAGCACCGCGGCCGTGACGAGCACGGCCCCGGCCCCGGCGAGCGCCCCGCCGAGCGTGTCGCTCACCCAGTGGGCGTGCAGGTAGGTGCGGCTGAACGCCATCAGCACCACCCACACCGCGCCTGCGATCACGACCCACAGCCGCGGGAAGAGCACGACGGCGATCGCCGCGACCGTCGCGGCGTTCGCGGTGTGGCCGGAGGGGAACGAGCCGTAGTCGCTGACGACGATGATCTCCTCCGGCCGCGCCCGCCCGAACAGATGCTTCAGCACCTGCACGATCACGAGGCTCGCCACCTGGGCCACCACCACGAACAGGGCACCCCTCGGCCGGCGCAGCAGCAGCATCCCGACCGTGGCGAGCACCCCCACCACGATGCTCACCCAGACGCCGCCGATGACCCCCATGGTCAGCGCGAAGGCCTCGACCGCCGCGACCCGCCATTCGAGCAGCAGCCCGTTCCACCAGGTGTCGAGCGGCAGCGGGGCAGGACCCGAGAGGGTGATGAGCGTGCCGAGTCCCGCGGCGAGGGCGAGCAGCACGAGTCCCGGCAGGAGCAGGCGGGTGAGCGGATGCGCCAGTGCGGTCATCGGGCCATTCTGCCCGGCCGGGGCCCGTTCCGGTCGGGGTTGTGGCGAACCGATAAGGTGGCCCCGTGACCGAGACCGCCCGCCCGAAGCGTCCCGTCGTCGTGACGATCGTCGTCGTGCTCGTCGCCATCGGCGGCGCGCTCAGCATCGTCAGCGGCCTGCTGCTCCTGCTCAGCCGCTACCGCGTCACCGACGACCTCGTGCTCACCGTTTCGCTCCTCGGGGCGGGCACCGCACTGTTCGGGCTACTGAACATCGCGGTCGCCGCCGGCATCGCCCGCGGCAGCAGTCTCGCCCGGATGCTCGCGACGATGTTCGGCGTGCTGGAGATCATCGTGCACGTCACGACGATCGGGTCCACCGACGGCTTCGACGCCTCGGCCGCGATCGACCTCGCCCTCAACGTGCTGGTCGTCGCGCTGCTGTGGCTGCCGCCGGGGTCGCGCTACTTCCGCGCGGTCGCACCGGCGCCGGCCGCCGCGCCCTGAACGAGCGCCCGCCGCACGTACCGCAGCTGCACGAGGCGGATGACCTCGATGACCATGATCGCGAGGATCGTGTACCCGGTGAGCGCCCAGGCCGCCGGCTCCCCCGGATCGGTGAGCTGGAAGAACGCGGTGCTCAACGGCACCGTGAACAGGGCGATGAGCGCCACGAACATCGCGCCGACGACGAGCACCTTGTAGCGGTTCAGCGGCCGGGCGAGGATCGCGAGGATCCAGATGCCGACCACCGCGAGGATGATGGTGGACCCGGTGCGCAACTGCTCCATCTCGACGCCGAGCGACCGTGAGGTGAACGTGTACGCCGTGAGGGTGAGGGCCACGACGATGCCCGCGGGGATCGCGAACGACAGCGATCGCCGCAGGAAGCCGGGCACGTAGCGCTGCGCGTTCGGCATGAGTGCGAGGAAGAACGCCGGGATGCCGATCGTCAGCCCGTCCGTGATGGACATCTGCCGCGGCAGGAACGGGAACTCCAGCACGAGGATGCCGAAGAGGATCGCCAGGCCGGTCGCGTACGCCGTCTTGGTGAGGAACAGCATCGAGACGCGCTCGATGTTCGCGATCACCTGGCGGCCCTCGGCGACGACGTCGGGCAGGTGCGAGAACTTGCCGTCGAGCAGCACGAGCCGGGCGACCGCCTTGGTGGCGGCCGAGCCGGAGTTCATCGCGATGCCGATGTCGGCGGTCTTGATCGCGAGCGCGTCGTTCACGCCGTCGCCGGTCATCGCGACGGTGTGGCCGCGACGCTGCAGGGCCGTGACCATGTCCTTCTTCTGCTCCGGGGTGACCCGACCGAACACGCGGTTGTGCTCGAGCACCTCGGCCAGTTCGTCCTGGTCGGTGGGCAGCATCCGCGCGTCGTACCCCTCCTCCACCTCGACGCCGACCTGCCGGGCGATGGCCGCGACCGTGCGCGGGTTGTCGCCGGAGATGATGCGGATCCCGACGCCCTGGGCGCCGAAGTACGCGAGGGTGTCGGCGGCGTCGTCGCGGATCTGTTCGCGGAAGGTCACCACGACCGCGGGCACGAGGTCGGCGGGCAGCCGCTCCGCCGTGACGTCGGCCTCGTCGAGCGGATGCGGGCTGTGCGCGAGCACGAGGGTGCGCAGCCCGCCCGCGGCCTCGCGCATGACCACCGCGCCGAGTTCATCTGCCTGGTCGGTCGCGCGGGGGCCGAACACCATCTCGGGCGCACCGAACACCCAGGTGCCGGTGGACAGGGTGACCGCGCTCCACTTGCGGGCGGAGGAGAACGCGATGGTCGCGCGCGCCGGCTCGGCCGGGTCGGGGTAGGCGGCGGCGAGGCAGCGCGAGGTGGCGTTCGCGTCGGGTGCGGCGCCGTACCAGCCGAGCGCCTGCTCCCAGCCCGACGCGGCGTCGGTGAGCGGGAGGGAGGCGGCGAAGTGGATCTCACCGACGGTGAGCGTGCCGGTCTTGTCGAGGCACACCACGTCGACGCGGGCGAGTCCCTCGACGGCGGGCAGCTCGTTGACGAGCACCTGCTTGCCCGCGAGCTTCGCGGCGCCGACCGCGAACGCGATGGAGGTCATGAGGACGAGGCCGAGCGGGATCATGGCGGTGAGGGCCGCGATCGTGTTGACGACCGCCTGCACCCAGTGCCCCTCGGTGAAGGCCCGCTCCCAGCCGCCCGCGACCTGGATCTGCGCGTTCAGCACGAGCAGCCCGATGGGGCCGATCCCCCAGCCGACCCAGCGCAGCACCCGGTTCACGGAGGTGCGCAGCTCGCTGCCGACCATGGAGAAGCGCTTGGCCTCGGCGGCGAACTGGTTGGCGTACGAGTCCGCGCCGACCCGGTTGACCCGGGCGTACCCGGAACCGCCGACGACGACCGACCCGGAGAGCACCTCGTCGCCGGGGCGCTTGTCCACCGCATCCGACTCGCCGGTGAGCATGGACTCGTCCACCTGCAGGCCGCGCACCTCGAGCACCTCGCCGTCGGCGGGGATCTGATCGCCCGCGCGGAGGACGAGCACGTCGTCCATGACGACCTCGGCGGGCGCGATCTCGGCTTCCGCGCCGGCGCGCAGCACCCGCGCCCGCGGCGCGTTCAGCAGCGCGAGCTTGTCGAGCGCGGCCTTCGCGCGGAACTCCTGCACGCAGCCGATGATCGCGTTCGCGAACGCGGCGAGGCCGAACAGCGCGTCCTGCCACCGACCGACGAGCAGCAGTACGAGGAAGCACGCGCCGACGATGCCGTTGAACAGCGTGAACACGTTCGCGCGGACGATGCTGCCGATGCTGCGCGAGGTGTCGGCCTCGAACGCGTTCGTACGCCCGTCGGCGCGGCGCTCCTCGACCTCGGCGTCGGTCAGCCCCGTCGGGGCCTGGCCGGCCCGTTCCCCCGTCTGCATGCGCTCATGCTATCGACGCCGCCCCGCTCCCCCGCATCCGCCCGTCCCGCTTCCACCCCACCGCGGACGCCGAAACTGCAACTGCGCCACGAGACTGCATCCATTGGATGCTGTCTCGTGGCGCAGAAGCAGTCTCGCGGTCCGGTCAGCCCTTCGTGGCGCCCGCGAGCAGGCCGCGGACGAAGAAGCGCTGGAGCGCGAAGAACACGATCAGCGGGACGAGGATCGAGATGAACGTACCCGCCGACTGCAGGTACCACTGGTTGCCCCAGGTCCCCGACAACGAGTTCAGGGTCTGGGTCAGTGGCAGCGACGAGGACGGCGCGAAGATCGTGGCCACGAGCAGGTCGTTCCAGACCCACAGGAACTGGAAGATCGCGAACGACGCGATCGCGGGCATCGCGAGCGGCAGGATGATCCGGAAGAAGATCTGTCCGTGCCCCGCACCGTCGACGCGGGCGGCCTCGATGAGTTCGCCCGGGATCTCCGAGATGAAGTTGTGGAGCAGGAAGATCGCCAGCGGCAGGGCGAAGATCGCGTGCGCGATCCACACCGTCGCGAAGCTGTGGTCCACGTCACGGAGCGTGAAGCCGGGGAAGATGTTCACGTCGCCGATCGTGAGTCCGCGGGAGAACATCGTCAACAGCGGCACGAGGGCCATCTGGATCGGCACGATCTGCAGCGCGAACACCGCGACGAACGCGAACCCGCGGCCCCGGAACGGGATCCACGCGAACGCGTACGCGGCCAGCGCGGCGATCGCGATCGGGATCACGGTCGCGGGGATCGAGATCGCCAGCGAGTTGATGAACGAGTCGCCCAGCGTCAGCGTGGTGCCGCCGGCGGTCAGCGCCTGGAAGTAGTTGTCCAGGGTGAACTGCGGGTCGACGAAGAACGTCCACCAACCGGTGGTCATCGACTCCGAGCCGGGCCGGAACGAGGTGACGAACAGGCCGAAGGTCGGGATGGTCCAGAACACCGCGATGGCGATCGCGGCGATGGTGGCGCCCTTCGAGGTGAGGCGCTTCTGCGCCTCGCTCTCGCTCTTACGGGTGCGGCGGGCCTCTTCCCGGCGCGCCTTCGCGCTGAGGGTGGGGACGGTGTCGATCGAGGCCATCAGCGGATCTCCTTCTGCTTACGCATCTGCCGCACGTTGTAGATGATCAGCGGCAGCACGAAGATGAACAGCACGACCGCCAGGGCCGAGGAGTGCCCGTAGCTCTGGAACCGCTGCTGCTGGTTGACCATCTCGAAGGCGAGCACCGTCGAGTTCGAGCGACCACCGGTCATGACGGCGACGATGTCGTACACCTTCAGCGAGGCGATGGTGATCGTGGTCAGCACCACGATGAGCGAGGAACGGATGCCGGGGAGCGTGACGTTCCGGAACCGTTCCCAGGCGTTCGCGCCGTCGAGCGACGCCGCCTCGATCTGCTCGATCGGCACGGCCTTGATGGCGGCCGAGAGGATGACCATCGCGAACCCGGTCTGGGTCCAGATGAACACCGCGAGCAGGCAGAACGTGTTCAGGAGCGGCTGGGCGTCGAGCCAACTCACCGGCTGGCCGCCGAACATCGTGATGATGGCGTTGAGCAGACCGATCTGCTCACCCTGCCGGTAGTCGTAGATGAACTTCCAGATGATGCCGGCGCCGACGAACGAGATCGCGTACGGCATGAAGACGAAGACCTTCAGCACCTTCTCGCCGCGGGCCCGGTCGATGAAGACCGCGTAGGCCAGACCGATGCAGGTGGAGAAGATCGGCGCGACGAGGGCCCAGATGAGGGTGTTGATGACCGACCAGAACCCGTCGGGGTTGGTGAAGGTCCAGATGTAGTTCTCGAACCAGACGAAGTTGTCGCCGGTCTTGTCGTAGAACGACTTGATGATCGTGGAGATCGCCGGGTACACCAGGCCGACGAGCACCATCGCGATCGCCGGCGCGAGGAAGAGCACGAGCTGGAACCCGTAGCCCTCACCGGCACGGGCGCGGTAATCGGCGAAGAAGAGCAGCGCGCCGGCGAGCAGGCCGATCGCGACGACGTAGACGACCGCGTTCTGGTACGGGCGCAGCAGCATGAACGCGATGATCGGGATGAGGATGCTCGCGCCCAGCCGCAGCCAGAAGTAGCCCTTGCCGGGACGCGGCGCGTACTCGATCAGCAACAGCACCACGCCGATCACGACGCCGAACACGACGAGGACGATCGGGATCTGCAGGAGCGGGTTCAGGTTGCCGAGCCAGATGAAGAAGCTGTTGAGCGAGAAGCCGATGGTCGTGGGGGCGGCGTCCTCATTGCCGGAGCCGGCGAGCAGCAGGACCAGCATGGCCACCAGCCCGACCCCCGAGATGATCGCGATGATCCCGGATGCGCGCTTCAGGCCCGTGGATTTCTCCCTCGGGCGCGTGGTGTCGGTACGGGCGACCGGAGGCGTGCCGGTCTGCGTGGGCGTGGACATCTCTCCCCTATTCCCTCGGTACGGCGAGAACGGTGGGGCCGCCCGTTCCCGGGCGACCCCACCACATCAGACGCCGATCAGTTGTCGTAACCGGCCTGGATCTCTTCGAGCACGGCGTCGGTCGGCTTGCCGTCGATCCAGTTGACCATGCCCTTCCAGAAGGACCCGGCGCCCACCACGGCGGGCATCAGGTCGGACGCGTCGAAGCGGACCACGGTGGTCGGGTCCTGCAGCAGCTTCATCGCGTCGGTGAGGAACTCGCTGGAGGCCAGCGAGGGGTCGGCACCCTGGTTCGCGGAGATCACGCCGCCGAGCGCGACGCGGGCGTCGGCGAACTCCGGGCTGGACATGAACTCGAGCACCTTGACGACGTCCTCGCTGTCGGAGAACGCGGCGACGAACTCGCCACCGGCCTCGACGTAGGTGTCGCCACCCTCCTCGAAGCCCGGGAGCAGGAACGCGTACACGTCACCGTCCGGCGCGACCGTGACGGGCTGGCCGTCGGCGGTGGTCACGTCGAGGAAGTTCGACGACAGGAACGAGGCCTGGTGCGTGAGCGCGCAACTGCCGTCGGCGACCTTGGCCGCGACGTCACCGAACGCGGTCGAGTTGATGCTGCGCACGTCGCCGAAGCCGGCGTTCACGTAGTTCGGGTCGAGCAGGATGGTGCCGAGGGTGTCGAACGCCTCCTTGATGGGGGCGTCGGTGAACTTGACCTCGTCGGCCACCCACTGGTCGTAGACCTCCGGACCGGACTGACGCAGGACGAGGTCCTCGATCCAGTCGGTGCCCGGCCAGCCGGAGGCGTCGCCGGACGCGAAGCCAGCGCACCACGGGGCGTTGCCGGTCTTGTCCAGGATGGTCTGGGTGAGCGTCATCATCTCGTCCCAGGTCTTCGGGACCTCGACGCCCCACTCCGCGAAGCTCTTGGGCGAGTACCAGACGTAGCCCTTGACGTTCGCGAGCATCGGCGCGGCGTAGAACGTGTCGTCGACGGTGCCGTAGGCCTTCCAGTCGGCCGACCAGTACTCGTCCACGTTCTTCTCGACGCCCTCGGGCGCCGGCTTGACCTCGCCGGTCTCGACGAGGCTCTTGAGCAGACCGGGCTGCGGGACGATCGCAATGTCGGGTGCCGAGCCTCCGGCCACCTTCGTCACGATGTTGCCCTCGAAGCTCTTGTCACCCGTGTACTCGACCTTGATGCCGGTCTCCTCGGTGAACTCGGCGAAGGCCTCGTTCAGCGCGTCGGCCTCGGAACCGGTGATACCGCCCGAGATCTTGACCGTCGAGCTCCCCGACGAGCTGCCCCCGCCGTCGGAGCTCTCGGCACATCCGGTGAGCGCCAGGCCGGCGACACCGGCGATGGCGAAGGGCACCAGAAGACGGCGCCGCTGTGTGCTGAGCATGTGATTCCTCTCCTCATTGAGCGGCGGACGCCACGGTCCGCCACATCAGATCCACTCGGGAACCGATTCCATGCAACCGTAAGGGAATCGGGTCGGCATCACAATACAACTCGATCACGAGTCGGTAAAGACGAGGATGGGAGCGCTCCCGACCCTTGCTATCGTTTGCTGAGAGCGCTCCCGTGGCGGGCCCCGGTTCCACAACCGGTTCCACAACGACGGGAAACTCACCTATCATGTGGACGGTCATGGCAGAGGTCAGCGAGGAGGCGACCCGGGTGAGCGGTATCGCGGACGTCGCGCGACTGGCCGGCGTGTCCAAGTCGACCGCCAGTCGGGCACTCAGCGGCTCCGGCTACGTCTCCCCCGCCACGCGCGAGCGGGTGACGGCGGCGGCCGTCGCGCTCGGCTACGTGCCGTCGACGAACGCGCAGAGCCTGGCGACCGGGCGCACACAGAACGTCGGCGTCGTGATGCCGTATGTGAACCGCTGGTTCTTCGCGGAGGTGCTCGAGGGCATCCAATCCGCATTGCTCGAACGCGGCCTCGACCTCACCCTCTACGACGCGACCCCCGGCTCCGACCGCCGACGCCGCATCTTCGACGACTTCCTGGCCCGCAAGCGGTTCGACGGGCTCATCGCCGTGGGGCTGGAACCGCAGGAGGACGAACTCGACCGGATGCTGTCCTTCGACAAACCGGTGGTGAGCGTCATCGGTTCGAGTCCCCGCACGAGCGTCGTGACGATCGACGACGAGGATGCGGCCAGCCGCGCGACGGGGCACCTGCTCGCGCTCGGGCACACGCGCATCGTCTTCCTCGGCGGCGGAGCCGGCGCGCGCGACCACCACGTCGAGGCCTCACGGGTGCGCGGCTACCGCGAGGCGATGGCCGAGGCCGGGCTCGCCCACGAGGTCCGGCATCTGCCGGCCACCCTGTCGATGCCCGACGGGTACGCCGCCGCGGTCGATCTGCTGAGCGACCCGCGCGAACGCCCCACCGCGATCGTCGCCGCCTGTGACGAGGTCGCGATCGGCGCGATGGTCGCAGCGCGTCGCCTCGGCATCCAGGTACCGGCGGGCCTCAGCATCATCGGCATCGACGACCACGAGTACGCCGACATGTTCGCCCTGACCACGATGCAGCAGATCCCGCGGGAACAGGGTGCGACCGCGGTCGAGTTGCTCATCCGGCAGATCGAGGACCCCGCCGCCGAGGTGGTCGACGTCGTCCTCAAGCCGCGTCTCGTCGTGCGCAGCTCCACGGCGCCGCTCGGACGCGGCGCCGTGCCCCGCATCGACGCCGCCGGCTGAGGTGGCGGGGCCGGTTCGGCCCCGCCACCTCAGGTCACACCCGGCTCCGGCGCCGCCCGAACCGGAACGCCGCCGCGCCGCCGCCCAGCAGCACGAGACCGAGCAGTGCGGCGCCGGCGGCGCCGCCCGCCCCGCCGGTCGCCGCGAGCGCCCGGATCGTGATCCAGTCCCAGCCGATGACGTTCCCGGCCGCGTCGAGGACGACCAGTCGATGGGTTCCGGTGACGTCGGCGGGGAGGCGGACGTCCACGTTGCCCGCGGCATCCACCTGGTGCCAGCCGAGGAACACCGGGTCGGAGTACAACCACACCGACACCCACTGGCCCGCGTACTGCGTGCCGATGTGGATCGTGATGACCCCGCCCGGGACGAGCTGTCCGCCGATGACCTGGATGAGCCCCTGGAGTGCGTCGGCCAGCGCCGAGACCGGGGCCGGGGTCGGCGGCAGGAGCGGCGGGAACGAGGGCTGCGGCTCCTCGCCGCCGGGGATCTCCGGCCCGCCTCCCGGCACCCGCACCGAGACGGGGACCCGTACCGTGGTGCCGCTTTCCGTCGCGGTGAGCGTGATCTCGACCTGCCCGGTGGCGGCGGCCGGCAGGGCGAGGGTCACGGTCGCCGCACCGTCGGTCACCTCGAACGGCGGGTACACCACGTCACCCACCCGCGCCTCGAGCGTCCGGTTCGCCGGCGCGCCGAGCGAGGTGAGGTCGAGCCCCGACACGGTGAACGTCACGGTCGCGCCGGCGGTCGCGGTCTCCGGTCCGCCGGTGACCGCGACGGCGCGGTTCGCGTAGTCGGGTGAGACGGGCGAGTTGTCGCCGAGGTAGGCGATCCACGCGTCGCGGTCGACGAGGCCGGAGTCGCGGGTGTCGGTGCCCTCGGCGAGCGTGGTGAAGTTGTCACCGCCGGTCAGGAGGAAGTTGAACGAGCCGATCCGGTACGAACCGGCCGGGTCGATCGGCGCGCCGTCGACCCAGACACCGGTGATGCGCTCGCCACGCGGCCGGTCCGGATCGAAGGTGTAGGTCACGTTCGAGGAGACGCCGAGCTGCAGGTAGGGGCGTGCCGCACCGTCCGGCTGCCACTGCTCTTCGAGCACCTGCACGAACTGCGCCCCGGTGATCGTGGTGGTCCAGAGGTTGTTCACGAACGGGAGCACCGCATTGGCCTCGGCGTAGGTGATGACGCCGTCGTCCCCGTACAGCAGCTCGGCCCGGAGCCCGCCCGGGTTCACCAGGCCGATCTGGGCGCCGCCGCGGACCGGGTCCGACAGCGAGGCGACGAGCGAGTCGGCGACGAGGTTGCCGAGCGTCGAGGGCTTGGATCGGTCGTCGCCGCCCTGCGGCTCGCCGTCCACCACGGGCACCGTGTACCCCGCATCGGTGTACTCGCCGCCGGTGTGCGCGGTGGTGATGTCGGCGGTGACGGAACCCACCGGGATGCCCCCGACCTCCTCCGCAGCCTCGAGCGCCGCGGCCACGATGTCGGCGACCTCCGCGACCCGCGGGTAGGTGTCGATCAGCGCGGCGTCCTCGGTCGAGGTGCGGGGCACGTTCCGCGCGGTGTAGGCCTGCACGTCGCCGGTGGCGGCGTCGAGCTCCAGCACGACCTGGCCGATGTTGTCGCCGTAGCTGCCGGTCTGCACGATCGGACGGGTGCGGTCGATGCCGGGCACCGGGCCGTCCCAGACGTACACCTTGTGGGTGTGTCCGGTGAAGATCACGTCCACCGAGGCGGACGTGTCGGTGACGATGCGGGCGAACGCGCCGCCGCGGGCGAGCTCGTCTGCGAGGTCGTTCGTGGGCGAGGCGTCGTCGACGGCGCCCTCGTGGTACTCGGCGACGATGACGTCGGCCTCGCCGTTGGCCGGGTCGCCGTCGGAGAGGGCCGCTGCCACCCGGTTCACCGCCGCCACCGGGTCGCCGAAGTCGACGTCGGCGATGCCTGCGGGGGTCACGAGACTCGGCGTCTCCTCCGTCACCGCGCCGATGACGGCCACCGAGAGGCCCTCGACCTCGAGGGTCGCGTACGCGGGCAGCACCGGGTCCTCGGTGCCCTTCGCATACACGTTCGCGCCGAGGTACGGGAAGTCGGCGGCATCCGTCACCCGCCCGACGAGGTCTGCCAGGCCCTGGTCGAACTCGTGGTTTCCGGTGCCGGATGCGGCCAGCTCGAGGGCGTCGAGCACGTCGATCGTGGGACGGTCCTGCGCCACGGAGGACGCGAACAGCGAGGCGCCGATGTTGTCGCCGTTGGAGAGGAAGAGTGTCCGGTCGTCGCCGTACTCGGCGCGCAGTTCCTCGACGGTGCCGGCGAAGCGGACGGTGTTCTCGTCGATCCGGCCGTGGAAGTCGTTGATGTTCAGCAGGTTGAGCTCGACCGTGCCCGCCGCGGCGTCGGGCAGGTCGAGGCCGACGATGATCGGGTCGTGGTCGCTGGAGCGGTACGGCGACTCGTCGTACAGGTCGAGCACGTTGGCGTTGTACCGGCTGTACTCGAGCGCGATGGACTCGGCGGCGTTGATGTTCCAGACGTGGGTGCCGGTCACCACGGCGGCCGCGGCGGGCGAGGCCAGGATGTGGTCGAGGGAGCCGACCGCGCCGTCGTAGGCGTAGGTGTACTCGCCGGTGGCCGCCCCCAGGTCGGTGTACCCGGCCTCGGTGAGCACGCGGATCGGGTCCTCCTGGCTGTAGGCGTTGAAGTCGCCCATGAGGAGCACCAGCTCGGTGTCCGCCTCGTCCTGCATCCGTTCGGCGAACGCGAGCAGCGCGGTCGCCTGCGCCACGCGGGAGGCGTTGGAGGCCCCCTGCCCGTCGCCGGTGTCGGCGTCGGCGCCGGTGCCCGAACCCTTGGACTTGAAGTGGTTCACGATCGCGACGAACACGCCCTCGTCGCCGGCGTCGATCGGCCGGAACGCCTGCGCGAGCGGGAACCGCGCGTTCGCGAACGCCGGGTCGTCGTCGATCACGCCCTCGCCCACCGGCTCGACCGCGTTCTGCCGGTAGATGAACGCGGTGCGGATCACGTCCTCCTCGTCGGGGACGGATGCGGGGGATGCGGCGTACGCCCACTCGTCCGTGCCGAGCGCGGCGTTCAGCGCGTCGACGAGGACGGCCACGGCCGCGTCGCGGTCCTTCCCGGCGATGCGGGAGTTCTCGATCTCCTCGAGGGAGACGACGTCCGCGTCGAGCGCGTTGATCGCGGCGACGATCTTCGCCTGCTGGCGCGCCAGGTTGGCGGCGTCGGCGGCGCCTCGGACGGCGGGCCCGCCCTCGCAGGTGTTCACCGTGACCGGGTTGCCCTGCCGGTCCGTGTAGGAGGTGCAGGTGGCGCCCGCCGCCTCGGCGTCGGCGCCGGTGGTGGCGAAGAAGTTGAGCACGTTGAACGTCGCCACCCGGACGTCGCCGCCGACCTCGGCCGGTGCTGCGGTGCGGGTGTCGGTGAAGGTCGCCGGCTGGACGTCGCCCGCGTTGTCCGCGGTGAGGTGCTGCACCGGCTGGAAGTTCCACGTCTCGTTGCGGTAGTCGAGGATCACCGGGCGGGTGAAGGTCACCGCCGCGCCGACCCGGATCGGCGCGTCGGCGCGCAGGTACGGCAGCGGGATGGTGGTGTTCGCCGCGGAGGCGAAGTTCAGCGATGCGCCGTCGTCGAGCACGACCGCGCGGGCCTCGTTCTCGGCGACCGCGGCATGGTAGGCCTCGGTGCCGGGCCGCACGGTCTCGGTGGGGGTGACCAGTGGCGAGGTTCCCGCGGCGAGGGTGAGCGCCCCGTAGCGGTTGAGGTCGTACGTGTCGGTGACGGTGAACGCGCCGGCGGGTGCCACCAGCATCCCCTCGTGCGCTTCGCGCGCAGCCTCGTCGAGCGGCCAGGGGATCTCGGTCGACAGCACCTCCGCAGCCGGCTCGTCGAGCACCTGGACCCCCTCGGCCGTCGGGGAGAGTTGCGTCGTGCCGCGGTACTCCGAGACGGGTGCGGTGACCTCGACGTGGTCGCCGATGGCGACCTTCGCGACCGCGCTCGACCCGTAGACGAAGACGGCGTCGGATGCGCCGGGAGTCGCGTCCACCGGGCCGCCGCTGCCGGCGGTCTGCAGCACGAAGCCGTTGTACCCGCCGGTCGGGTACGCGGCGGTCACGACACCGCGGGTGGTGACGACCTCGCCCGCCAGCGGACTCGTGTCGCCGGTGCCCTGGATCTCGGCGATCGGCGTCACCGCATCCACGTCGAGCGCAGCGGGCGCCGCGTCGACATCGGGCGTCTGCTCCTGCGCATCCGGCGTCGCCTGTTCGACGGACTCGTCGGCGACAGGGGCCCCGTCGGGCTCATCCGCAGTGGTGGACGCCGACGGCGTGGGCGTGGGGGACGACGAGGTCGTACCGGGATCCTCCTGGACCGCCACCTCCCCCTCGGGAGGCGCGCCCGTCTCGGCGAACGCCGGGAGCGGCATGAGCAGTGCGGCCACGAGGGCCGCGCCGAGGCCGGCTGCGGTGCGGCGGCGGATGCGGGAGGACGCGGCGGACATGGGTCTCCTGAGGGATTCCGGGGTCGGGAACGCTCCGAGAGTATGGTGCCCGACGCCGCGCTGTATGAGCGGAAACGGACGTTCCGATGAACATCGCGGGAGAGTTCTCTCATGCCCGCGGTGTCCCGATGCGCCGGGAAACGGGAAGACCCCCGGACGCAGCCGCGTCCGGGGGTCTTCGAGACCGGAAGGGGTCTTACTTGAGGGTGACGGTCGCGCCGGCAGCCTCGAGGTCGGCCTTCGCCTTCTCGGCGGTCTCCTTGTTGGCGCCCTCGAGCACCGGCTTCGGAGCACCGTCGACGACGGCCTTGGCCTCGCCCAGGCCGAGCGAGGTGAGCTCGCGGACGACCTTGATGACCTGGATCTTCTTGTCGCCGGCAGCCTCGAGGATGACGTCGAACGAGTCCTTCTCCTCCTCGGCGGCGGCCTCGCCGGCACCGCCGGCAGCGCCCGCGACGGCGACCGGGGCCGCAGCGGTGACGTCGAACTTCTCCTCGAACGCCTTCACGAACTCGCTGAGCTCGATGAGGGTCAGGCCGGCAAACTGCTCGAGCAGCTCCTCAGTGGTGAGCTTCGCCATGATGTATCTCCTAGATAGATGGGGTTTGTGGGGTCGGGGGTCGCCGGACGCTTACGCGGCCTCGGCGCCTTCCAGCTTTTCGCGAAGCGCGTCGATGGTGGCCGCGGCCTTGCCCATCGTCGCCTTCATCATGCCCGCAGCCTTCGCAAGCAGAACCTCGCGGCTCTCGAGCGAGGCGTACTTGTTGACCTCGTCGGCAGTGAGGGCGTTGCCCTCGAAGATGCCGCCCTTGATCACGAGAAGCGGGTTGGCCTTGGCGAAGTCACGCAGGGCCTTCGCGGTGGCGACGAAGTCGCCGTGCACGAACGCGACGGCCGACGGACCCTTGAGGTCGTCGTCCAGCGCCGTGATCCCCGCCTTGTTGGCGGCGATCTTGGTCAGCGTGTTCTTCACCACGGCGTACTGCGCGTCCTGACGGATGCTGTTGCGCAGCTCCTTGAGCTGGGCAACCGTCAGACCGCGGTACTCGGTCAGCAGGACGGCGTTCGAGTTCTCGAAGTTCTTCGTGAGCTCGGCGACCGATGCATCCTTCTGCGCCATGGTCACTCCTTGATGTGTACGAGGCGCTCCGCGGTGGCGGGGCGCCGGCCTCGACCGCACTCCGGAAACGACAAGAGCTCCGGCGCATGCGCACGGAGCTCTGGATTCCCGGATCGGGAGGACTTCGTACACCTGCGCGGGCCCCTGCTTCGCAGAGCTTCGATCGCCTCGCGTTCACACGCATGACGATGACCAGCGGTCTTCGGCTTGGTTCCACTGTACCCCGCGGCCCCGTGCTCCCCAAATCGGGGCGTCGCAGCATCCCTCGCCCGGGCGTGCGCCCATCCCCCGCCCGCGAGTCGCCGCATCCCGAGTGACGGGATTCGGGGATGTCACGAGATCCGGGGCGGGATGCGGGATTCCCTCCGAATCCGGCGACATCTCCGAATCCGGCGACATCTCCGAATCCGGCGACATCTCCGAATCCGGCGACATGGCGGGTGTCGGCACGGGGAGCGGCCGGGGCCGCGCGTAGGCTCGGAGGGTGACCCCCGAACTCGCCGCCCGCATCGTCGCCGATTCGAGCGACCGGGTGGCGTGGCTGCGGGCCCGGTCCCGCGGGATCACCGCGACCGACGTCGCGGGCCTGACGAGCGAGCAGGCCATCACGCGGGCCGCGGACGCGAAGCTCGGCGGCGGCCCGCGGTTCTCCGGCAACGCCTTCACCGACCACGGTCGGCGCCGCGAGCCCGAGATCGCGGCCTGGGTCGCCGCAACGCACGGGATCAATCCGTCCTCGTCGCTCTTCCACGCGGTGAGGGAGAAGCGGCACCTCGCGACACCGGACGGCATCGGGCTGGACGGCGCCGGACGGGTCCTGCTCGCCGAGATCAAGACCACGAACAAGCCGTGGCGCTCGATCCCCCGCAACTACCTGCGGCAGATCTGGTGGCAGCAGTACGTGCTCGGCGCGGAGCGGACACTGTTCGCCTGGGAGCAGCATCGTGATTTCGTGCCCGTCGACGACGAGCCGCGGTGCCTGTGGGTGGACCGGGATGACGTGGAGATCGCGAAGCTCGTCCGCCTCGCGACCGCGCTCATCGACGAGCTCTACCGCCGCACCACCGGCAACACGCCCCCGGTGCGCGAGCCACTGACCGCCGGCCGCTCCCCGCGCCGGGACCTGTACCGCGCGCTCGCCCTCGCCGACTGACGCACGCGGCACCGCCGACGGGCGCCCCGCAGCCGCATCCGCACACCTTGAACAAAGTTGACGTGGAACAACTTTCGGCATATGGTTGATCTCTCTCAACTTTTGATTCAGGTCAACTGTCTTTGCCGAAAGGTCCCATGACTTCCGTCGAACCGCCCGCTCTGCCCCGTCGCCGCGTGCTCGAGGCCCTCTCCGGCCTCCTGCTCGGCATGTTCGTCTCGATGCTCGCCTCGACCGTGGTCTCCACGTCGCTGCCGGTCATCATCCACGACCTCGAGGGCGACCAGAGCGCCTTCACCTGGGTCGTGACCGCGACGCTGCTGACGACCGCGATCTCCACGCCGATCTGGGGCAAGCTCGCCGACCTGATGAACCGCAAGGTGCTCTACCAGATCGCGCTGGTCATCTTCGTGGTCGCCACCGCGGTCGCCGGCTTTTCGCACGAGCCCGGGATGCTGATCGCCTGCCGTGCCGTGCAGGGCATCGGCGCCGGCGGACTCGCCGCCCTCAGCCAGGTGCTGATGGCCGACATCATCAGCCCGCGTGAGCGCGGCCGCTACATGGGCCTGTTCGGCGCGGTCATGGCGGTTGCGACCGTCGGAGGCCCGCTGCTCGGCGGGGTCATCACGGATGCCTGGGGCTGGCGCTGGAACTTCTTCGTCGCGATCCCGTTCGCGATCGCGGCACTCATCATCGTGCAGACCACGCTCAAGCCCGTCGCCCGCGCGAAGAGCAAGACCTCGATCGACTACCTCGGCATCGTCCTGCTGTCCGCAGCCGTCTCGCTGCTACTCATCTGGGTGACCCTCGCCGGCGACTCCTTCGAGTGGTGGAGCGTCGAGACCGCCTGGATGGTGGGCGGCGCGATCGTCGCCGCGGCGCTGTTCATCGTGGTCGAGCTGCGCGTGCGCGAGCCGCTCATCCCGCTGACCCTGTTCAAGGACGCCACCTTCACCCTGTCGGTGATCGCCTCGATCTCCACCGGCATCGCGATGTTCGGCGCGTCGGTCTACCTCGGCCAGTACATGCAGCTCGCCCGCGGCGCGACCCCGACCGAGGCCGGCCTCATGACGATCCCGATGATCGCCGGTCTGCTCGTCTGCTCGATCGTCGTGGGCGCGCTCATCACCCGCTGGGGCCGCTGGAAGGGCTTCCTCGTGCTCGGCGCGGTGCTGCTCCTCGCCGGATCGTCGCTGCTGGCCACCATCCACTACGACACGAACTTCGCACTCGTCTCGCTCTACATGTTCCTGCTCGGTGCCGGTGTCGGTATGACGATGCAGAACCTCGTGCTCGTGGTGCAGAACACCGCGAAGCCGAGTGAGGTCGGCGTCGCGAGCTCCGGTGTGACGTTCTTCCGCAGCATCGGCGGCACGATCGGCGTCGCCGTGATGGGCGCCGCCCTCGCCGCGAAGGTCACCGAGCTCATGAGCGAGCGCGCGAACGACATCATGACCGCGATCGCCGGGCTCGGCGAGGAGGGCGCGACCTGGGCGCAGGCGCTGCAGTCCGGTTCGCTGCCCACCGTCTCGAGCATACCGGAGTCGCTCCGTGTCATCATCGAGGACGTGTACGCCACCGGGATCTCCCACGCCTTCCTCATCGGCGTGCCGCTCGCGGTGCTCAGCCTCCTGGCGATCGTGTTCCTGCCGAACAAGCCGCTGACCACCATGACCACCGCCGAGCGCATGGCCGCGGGCGAGGCCGACCTCGCCACCGTGTCCGTGCCCGAGGCGATGGAGACACTCGCCGGCACCGGCAGCATCCGCCTGCCAGAGGAGGGCGAGCAGCCGAAGCGGGGAACGGACGCATGACCGATCCGGCGGAGGCCGACCGCCGCCGCGCGGTGTCGGACCTGGAGGCGGCGTTCTCGCAGCTCATGACGGAGTTCCGCCGCCTCTACACCCAGATGGCGCAGGAGGCGTCGCCGGGCATGCTGCCCGCGACCATCAAGACGCTCGCCTTCATCAGCAGGTTCGGCCCGATCACCCAGTCGGCCCTCGCCGAGCGCATCCCCGCGGACAAGAGCCTGGTCAGCCGACAGGTCTCCGAGCTGGAGTCGCTGGGCTTCGTCGCCCGCACCACCGACCCGACCGACGCCCGGGTGCGGCACATCGAGGTCACCGACGCCGGCCGCGAGCGGCTCGCGGCGGCGCGCGGGCCGTACGAGCGGATGCTGAACGAGGCGCTCGCGGACTGGTCGCTGTCGGATGTGCACCGGCTGACCTCGCTCCTCCACTCGCTGGCGAAGGGCTTCACCCCCGCCGCGCAGGAGGACGAGGCCGGCGAGGCGGGTGACTCCACCCCGTAGTGACGGCGTAACACCGGCGAGACAATGGCGCGCTTGACTTGAGGCACCATCTCGGCACGCGCTGCCATCGTCGACACGCACGTGGAAGGAGCAGCTGATGCGCACCCACCCGCTGCGTCCCGCATCCGTCCCCCTCGCCCCGCCCGTCCCCGCACCGGAACTGCCGGAACGGATGCAGGCGGTGCGGATGACCGGGACGGGCGACCCGTCCGTGCTCGTCCCGGCCGAGGTGCCGCTGCCGCAGCCGGTGATGAGCGAGCTGCTCGTGCGGGTGGTCGCTGCGGGAATCAACCCGATCGACGCGAAGACCCGCGCCGGCAGGGGGCTCTCCGCACACGTTGACGGCCCGATCGTCCCCGGCTTCGACTTCAGCGGCGTCGTCGTGCGCACCCCGTACGAGTCCCACCCGCTGGCGGTGGGCACCGAGGTGTACGGCATGGCGGCGTTCCCGCGCACCGGCGGCAGCTACGCGGAGTACGTCGTGGTCCCCTCGCAGTCGGTCGCCCGCAAGCCCGCGTCGCTGTCGCACGTCGAGGCGGCCGGGGTGCCGCTGGCGGCGCTCACCGCGTGGGGGCTGGTGGTCGAGACCGCGCACGCCCACGAGGGGCAGCGGATGCTGATCCACGCCGGCGCGGGCGGCGTCGGACACTTCGCGGTGCAGCTCGCCGCGTACTTCGGTGCGCACGTGACCACGACCGTGTCGGGCCGGAACCGTGCCTGGGCGCGGGAGCTCGGCGCCGCACGGGTGATCGACCGCACCGCGGAGCGGTTCGAAGACGTGGTGCGCGAGGTCGACGTGGTCATCGACCTCGTCGGCAACGCGCAGGGCGATGAGACCGGCACGCGCTCGCTGCAGACCCTGCGCCACGGCGGACTGTACGTGAACGTGCCGACGCATTCGTGGCCGGACTTCGCCCGGGCCGCGGCCGCCGCCGGCGTCCGCTCCACGTCGTACCGGGTGATCCCCGACGGTGACGTGCTCACGACGTTCTCGCGCCTGCTCGACTCCCGGTCGATGCACGTGTTCGTCGAGAACGTGTTCCCGCTGGCGCGCGCGGCGGACGCCCATCGCACGCTGGAGGCCGGGCACACCCGCGGGAAGATCGTGCTGCAGGTCAGCGAGGACTGAGCCGCGCGGCGGCCTCGGCCGCGACCGCGTCGGCGACCGCATCGAGCGTGTCCGAACGCAGATTCCACTGCTGCCAGTACAGCGGCACGGGGATCGGCTCGCCGCCGATGGCCGTGAGCCTGCCGTCGGCGAGGGCGTCGTCGGACTGCAGGCCCGGCAGCATCCCCCACCCGAGCCCGGCGATGACCGCCTCCGCGAAATCGTGGGACGCCGGCACGTAGTGCCGCGGCGGCCGCCCCGGGTCGACGCCCTGCGCGCGGAGCCACTGCGCCTGCAGGTCGTCTTTGCGGTCGAACACGACCATCGGGGCGGCGGCGAGGGCATCCGCGCCGGGCGGGTCGAGGTGGCGGGCGGCGAACGTCGGCGTGGCGACGGCCCGGTAGACCATGACCCCGAGCGGCCGCACGAGGCACCCGGCGACCGGCTCAGCGCGGGAGGTCACGGCGGCCATGACGGTGCCGCTCTCGAGCAGCCCGGTGGTGAAGTCCTGGTCGTCACGGTGCAGGTCGAACACGACCGGCAGCCTGGTCGACAGGGGTGCGAGCGCGGCGAGCAGCCAGGTGCTCATCGAGTCGGCGTTGACCGCGATCGGGATGCTGATGTGCTCCGCATCCGCGTCGTCGCCGCCGAGCGCGCGGACCGTGTCCTGTTCCAGCAGCGCGGTCTGGCGGGCGAACCGGACCACGAGGGCGCCGGCGGCGGTCGCCCGCACGGGCTTGCTGCGCACGAGGAGCACCTGTCCGACGCGCTGTTCGAGCTGGCGGATCCGCTGGCTCACCGCGGACGGGGTGATGTGCAGCCGGCGGGCGGCGGCGTCGAGGGTGCCCTCGTCGACGGCGGCGGCGAGGGTACGAGTCAAGTCCACGGGCAGACCCTGCATGAAGCACAGCTTACGGTGGTGAAGAATCCTGAGCTGTACTGCATCCGCAGATCTGGCTACCGTCGAACCGTGCTTCCCACCCTGCTCGCCGGCTTCGGGCTCGGCCTCTCGCTCATCGTCGCGATCGGCGCGCAGAACCTGTTCGTGCTCCGGCAGGGGCTGCGCCGGGAGGCCGTCGTCGCGGTCGCGCTGGTGTGCACCGTCTCGGACGCCCTCCTCATCGCCGTCGGCGTCTCAGGTCTCGGTGCGCTGCTGCAGGCGGTGCCGTGGCTGGTCGAGGTGGTGCGGTGGGCCGGGGCGCTGTTCCTCGTCGGCTACGGGCTGCTGGCGGCACGGCGGGCGTGGCGGCCGAGCGGCGAGGTCCTGCGCGCCGAGCCGGACGCGCCGACCCCCGGTGGCGGAGGGGTCGCGCTGGCCACCGCGACGCGGCGGCGGGCTGCGACGGTCGTCGCGACCTGCCTCGCGCTCACCTGGCTGAACCCGCACGTGTACCTCGACACCGTGTTCCTGCTCGGTTCGGTCGCCAGCACGCACGGTGACGGGCGGTGGCTGTTCGCCGCAGGCGCAATGGCGGCGAGCGCCGTGTGGTTCTTCTCCCTCGCGCTCGGCGCCCGGTTCCTCAGCCGATGGCTCTCCACCCCCCGCGCATGGCGCGTGCTCGACGCGATCATCGCGGTCGTCATGATCGCGCTGGGGGTCTCACTCGTCCTCCCCCATTGACGCCGGCACCGCTGACACCGGCACGCGCAGCGGGCAGGATGGTGGCGTGCGACGGATTCGGGTGCGGGTGACGGGGCTGGTCCAGGGCGTGGGCTACCGCGTCACGACCGCCCGTGCCGCCGAGGCGCAGGGGGTGACCGGATGGGTCCGCAACCGCGGGGACGGCACGGTCGAGGCCGAACTCGAGGGCGACGTCGACGCACTCGAGGCCGTCCTCGCGCGCATGCGACGCGGCCCCGCGGGCGCACGCGTCGACGGGTTGTCGGTCGACGAGCTCCCGCCCGCGGGCGACACGGGCTTCGAGGTGCGGCCGACGGCCTGAACGTGCCGCGCGGGGTCCGCGGCGGCATCCGCCCGGCGGGCGCTGTCTAGACTGCCGCCATGGATCCGACTGCGCCGGCGACCCTGCAGGACGTCGCCGACCGCGCCGGTGTCTCCCGCGCGACCGCCTCGCTCGCCCTGCGCGGCAAGGGGCGGATGGCGGACGAGACCCGTGCGCGGATCCGCGCCGCCGCGGAGGAGCTCGACTACGTCGTGAACATGACCGCGCGGAACCTCCGGACGTCGCGGGCCGGCGCGATCGGTGTGCACATCCCGGACAACTCCCCGAGCTACCGGTACTACATGGACGTGGCACTCGGTGCGGTCGAACGCGCGCAGGAGTCCGACCTGCTCGTCACCCTCCTCCCGAACGCCTCGCAGATCCGGTCGCCCATGCTCGACCAGCTCGACGGCTTCGTGATCATCGACCCGGTCGACGACGATCCGACGGTCGCACGGCTGCTCGGCGGGCGCCGCCCGGTGGTGTGCGGCGAGGCCCCCGCGGCCTCCTTCCCCGAGCCGTGGGCGATCGCCTACGGCGACCACGATGCCGGCATGCGGATGCTGCTCGACCACTTGTGGGCGAACGGTGCGCGACGACCGGCCGCCCTGCTGCCGGCGGGCATCATGTCGTGGAGCCGCGAGATGGCCGCGGCGTACACCCGCTGGTGCGAGGAGCGCGGGGTCCCGGCGCGGCTGCAGTCCGCCCCGTTCGACCCGTCGGAACCTGCGGCGCGGACCGCCGCGGACGGGCTGTTGACGGCGGGCGAGCGCCCCGACGCGGTCATCACGGCGCCCGAGGGCATGGCGACCGTCGTCCGAGACGCGGCCGGGGCCGCAGGCCTGGAACTCGGTCACGACCTGCTGCTGGCGAGCTACGTCGACAGCGAGGGGATGCGGCTCGGCTCGCCGCCGATCACCTCGCTCGACCTGCGAGCCAGGGAGATGGGCCGGACGACGGCGGACCTGCTCATCGGCGCGCTCGAGGGTACCGTCCCGCGGGGCACCCGCCGGCCGGTCGGGATGGACCTCGTGGTCCGCGAATCGACCCGGCGCCGCTGAGCGTCCACGCGTGCCTGTTGCGCAGAGCCGCCCGGATGCGAATAATCGATTTACCATCCGGAACCCGCCCGGTGACATCGCCGTAACACCCCGCCCCTACCGTGCCGGGAGACCCCATCTCCCGAGCCGCCGCCCGTGGCGGACTCGAGCAAAGGAGCCGAGACATGACCACGACCGAACAGCCGACCGCCCAGGCCGGCGCCCCACACCTGCGCCGCAACGCGCTGGGCACCGGCGGGATCGTCTTCATGGTGATCTCCGCCGCCGCCCCGCTCACGATCGTCGCCGGCGTCGCGCCGCTGGCCATCCTCATCGGCGGCGTCTCCGCACCCCTCGTGTACACGTTCGCCGGCATCGTGCTGGCGGTGTTCGCGGTGGCCTTCATGGCGATGACGAAGTACGTGAAGGCGCTCGGCGGCTTCTACACGTACATCACCGAGGCACTCGGCCGCACGGTCGGGCTCGGTGCGTCCTTCGTCGCGCTCGTCTCCTACAACGCGCTGCAGATCGGCCTCTACGGCATGATGGGCGCGGCCGGACACGACCTGCTCGCCTCGTTCGGCATCGACGTGCCGTGGTGGGTCATCGCCGCGATCGGCATCGCCGGGGTGTTCGTCGTCGCCTGGCGCGGCATCGATGTCGGCGCGAAGGTGCTCGGCGTGCTCCTGGTCGCCGAGACGCTGATCCTCGTGCTCCTGGCCGGCGCGGTGCTCGTCACCGGCGGCGCGGAGGGCATCACCTTCGGCACCTTCGACCCGGCGAACATCTTCACCCCGGGCATGTTCGCGGTGCTCGGCATGGGCTTCGCCGCGTTCATGGGCTTCGAGTCCACCGCGCTCTACCGGGAGGAGGCCCGCACCCCGGAGCGCACCATCCCCCGCGCCACCTACATCGCGGTCGTCTTCATGGCCCTGTTCTACGGCTTCATCGTGTGGACCGTCATCATCGGCGTCGGCGAGACCAACGTCGTCGCGGCCGCGGCGGAAGACACCGCCGGGCTCGTGTTCGCCACCGCCGGCGGCTACCTCGGCGGCTGGGCCGAGCTGGTCATGTACCTGCTCATCCTCACGAGCGTCTACGCCTCGCAACTCGCCTTCCACAACGCGATCAACCGCTACACCTTCTCGCTCGCCCGCGACGGCGTGCTGCCCGCCCGGCTCGCCGCACTCGACCCGAAGACCGCTGCGCCCGTCGGCGCCGGACTCGCGCAGACGATCCTCGCCGTCGTGGTGGTGGGCGTGTTCGCCGTGTTCGGCCTGGACCCGTACCTGCAACTCCTGCTCTGGGTGAACAGCCCCGGCGTGCTGGGCATCATCGCCCTGCAGGTGCTCACCTGCATCGCCGTCGTCGTCTTCTTCGTGCGTCGGCCCGAGCTCGCCCGCAGGTGGTACGTGGTGCCGGCGGCCGTGGTCGCCGGGCTCGCGATGGCCGCGATCATCGTGCTGCTGTGCCTCACCTTCGACCTGCTCACCGCGGCGGGCCCCGTCGTGAACGCGCTGCTCATCGCCCTCACCCCGGTGACCTTCCTGGTCGGCGTCGTGCTCGCACGCGTCTGGCGTCGCACCCGGCCCGACGTGTACGCCCGCATCGGCGGCCAGCGGGAGGACGCACATGCCTGAGCAGACCGACCTCCTGCTGCGTGCCGACCGCGTGCTCACCCCCGCGGTCCTCCGCGGAGCGCAGCGCGCGGAGCCGGGCTTCGTCGCCGTGCGCGACGCCCGCATCGTCGCCGTCGGCCCGCTCGCCGACGCCGATGCCTGGGCGGCGCTCGCCGCCGAGGTCGTCGACCTCGGGACCGCGACGATCTCCCCCGGTCTCGTCGACGCCCACATCCACCCCGTCGGCGGCATCGGCATGACCCAGGGGGTCGACCTCACCCGGGTCACCGACATCGACACCGCCCGCACCCTCCTCGCCGAGTACGCGGATGCCACCACCGGCTGGGTGCTCGGCTGGGGCCTGGACCCCAACGTGTTCGGCGACGAGGCGCCCTCGGCCACGGTGTTCGATCGGGTCCCGGACGACCGCCCCGGTTACGTGGGACTCTTCGACGGGCACTCCGGCATCGCCTCGCGGAATGCGCTCACCCACGCCGGGATCACCGGGAAGGAATCCTTCGACGACGGTTCCTCGGTCGTCGTCGATGAGGCGGGGGTCCCGACCGGCCTCCTGCTCGAGCTGGGCGCACTGGACCTCATCCGCGCGCACATCCCCGAACTCACCTTCGAAGAGCGGGCGGACGCGCTCGAGCGCATCCTGCGGGGCATGGCCGAGACCGGCATCACCTCGGGCCAGATGCTCGACAGCTTCGACCCCGACGCGTTCGACCTGCTCGAGGAACTCGAACGTCGCGGTGAGCTCCCCATCCGCCTGCGGGTCTCCCCCATGGTGCGTCCCGGCGACGGGGAGCCCGAGCTCGAGGAGCTCCTCGCGCTGCAGGGCCGCCACGGCCGGCGCTGGCACGTGCAGGGCATCAAGCTCATGATCGACGGCACGATCGACAACGGCACCGCCTGGCTCTTCGACCCCGACACCCTGGGCGAGTCCACCGCATCGCTGTGGTTGCACCCCGAGGAGTACGCCTTCGCCGTCCGCTTCTTCCACGAGCGGGGCGTGCGCACCACGACCCACGCGATCGGCGACAAGGGCATCTGGTTCGTCGCCCGCACCCTCGCCGACCTCCCCCGCACCGGCGTGCAGCACCGCATCGAGCACATCGAGACGCTCCCCGACGACGTGCTCGAGCTCATCGCCGCATCCGGGGCGGCCGCCAGCATGCAGCCGACGCACTGCACGCATTTCACCCGCGCCGACCACACCGACAACTGGTCCCGCCGACTCGGCGACGAACGCGCCGACCGCGCGTGGCGGCTGCGCGACCTGCTCGACCGCGGCGTGATCGTCACGCTGGGCTCCGACTGGCCGATCGCCCCCTACGACGCGCGGCGCACCCTCGCCTCGGCCACCCTGCGCCGCCCGGCGCAGCGCACCGACGTCACCCCGGTGCAGCCCCAGCAGGCGCTCACCCCCGCGGACGCGCTCGACGCGCACACCCGCGGCTGGTGGCGCTCGGTCGGCGAGGTCGGCGGCGAGATCGCGACGGGGATGCCCGCTGACCTCACCGTGTTCGCAGACGACCCGCTGACCACCGATCCCGACGTGTTCGCCGATTCGCCGGTGCTGCTCACGGTCGTGGACGGGATGATCTCGGTCGACCGGGTACGGTCTGCCTGAGGGAAGGAGCACCATGGCCTGGCGGATGCCCGCGGAGACCGCACCGCACACGCGGACCTGGATGGCGTTCCCGCGCGAGGGGGTGACCCTCGGCGAGACCGACGCGGAACGCGAGGAGTGCTATCGCGCGTGGGCCGACGTCGCCAACGCGATCGCCGCGTTCGAACCGGTGACGATGGCGGTCGACCCGTCCGAGACCGGCCGTGCGCGCCGGATGCTCGACGGCGCCGTCGAGCTCGTCGAGATCCCGCTCGACGAGTTCTGGATGCGCGACTGCGGCCCGACCTTCGTCGTGGACGACGACCGGCCCGGTGTGCTCGGCGCCGTCGACTGGGTCTTCAACGGCTGGGGCGCCCCGGCGTGGGCGCAGTGGGAACTGTCCGCCGGGGTCGCGCGTGCGGTGGCCGCGCACCTGGGCGCCGAACTCGTCTCGTCGCCGTTGGTGAACGAGGGCGGCGGCATCCACGTCGACGGCGAGGGCACCGTCCTGCTCACCGAGACGGTGCAGCTCGACCCGCGCCGCAACCCCGGCCTCGACCGCACCGCCGTCGAGGCGGAGCTCGCCCGCACGATCGGCACGACGCACGCCGTCTGGCTCCCGCGCGGGCTCACCCGCGACTACGAGGAGTTCGGCACCAACGGCCACGTCGACATCGTGGCGACGATCCCCTCGCCCGGCCGTATCCTGCTGCACGACCAGCGCGACCCCGCCCACCCCGACCACGTCGTCACCGCGGCGCTGCGACGCATGCTCGCCGAGCAGACGGATGCCGCCGGCCGCCGCTTCGAGATCGTCGACCTGCCCGCACCGGCGACCCTGCGCGACGCGGAGGGCTTCGTGGACTGGAGCTACGTGAACCACCTCGTCGTCAACGGCGGGGTCATCGCCTGCGGGTTCGGCGAGCCCGCAGCCGACGCCCGCGCCCGCGCCGTGCTCGCCGAGGCGTACCCGGGCCGCGAGGTCGTGAGCGTCGACGCGCGCCCACTGTTCGCCCGCGGCGGCGGCATCCACTGCATCACCCAGCAGCAGCCGGCGGTGACCGCGTGATCGACGTCGTCGAGGCGAGCATCGCCGATCTCCGCGCCGCGCTCGAGTCCGGGCGCACGACCGCCGTCGAACTCGTCGACGCCTACCTCGCCCGCCTCGACGCCTACGACGCACCCGGCACCGCGACCGCGCTGAACGCGGTCGTCGTCCGCAACCCCGACGCCCGCGCCGAGGCGGCCGCATCCGACCGCCGACGGGCGTCCGGGCAGGCGCTCGGCCCGCTCGACGGCATCCCGTACACCGCGAAGGACAGCTACCTCGTGCGCGGCCTCACCGCCGCCGCGGGGAGTCCCGCCTTCGCCGACCTCGTCGCCCAGCGCGACGCCTTCACGATCGAGCGGCTGCGGGCGGGCGGGGCGATCTGCCTCGGCCTGACCAACATGCCGCCGATGGCCAACGGCGGCATGCAACGGGGGGTCTACGGCCG
>Ga0180217_1001401_pt1 | contig 26779 bp, 23 predicted proteins | sample eDN3rd37CBELigOP_FD_128521 | JGI IMG/M metagenome (GOLD analysis project Ga0180217, IMG submission 128521) | Enriched Organic Plus compost microbial communities from Emeryville, California, USA - eDNA 3rd pass 37_C BE-Lig OP (version 2) (version 2) ... | reverse complement strand
TCGCAGATCCACCGACAGCGCCTTCGACATGCCATCGCTCCCTTTGCCACAGGGCGACTGAATCAGCTTCGGGCGGCAGTAGGGGTCACAAGCAATTCAGTCAGGCCGGAAACCGCTCTAGCGACGGCGGTGCAGCCGCCACTGCACCGTCCCTTCCCCCATGGTCCGCTACTGCTTCTGTAGCTCCGGCGCGTGGGAGCGCCTATGCGGCCGGCGTGAGCAGCTTTGTGAGTTCTGCAACCGAGGCAGCCTCCGGCAGGCGAAGGATCGCCTCGCGCAGTCGCTCCACTTGGCTGCTCGCCAGCATCGCTGTGCAGTTGCCGCGGAACTTGTCGGCTAGTTCCTGGTCGCTCATCGGCGCGCCGGGATCGCCCTTCGGCAGCAGCACTGTCTCGGTGAAAGCCTCGCCGCTATCGAGGGTGATGGTGACGCGCGCCGGGAAGTTCGCGGGATAGAGCTGGTCCAGCGCCTTGTCGGCGATGATCTCCGTCCGAGCCAGCACCTGGCGGACCAGCGGATCGCCGATGCGCGCCGGCGCGAACTGCGCCTGGCCCAGCACTCGGTCCACCGCTGCGACTGCGATGCAGTAGGGCACCGAGACGCGCGCCGCCATGACCGAGCCGACGTCCTTGCTCGAGAAATGCGTCGTGACCGTCCGGTAGGTCTCGTTCGTGATGCGGGCGATACGGCGCGGGTCGATCGGATGGCGGTTGACGAGGGCGAGAGTCGCCTGGATCGGCGAATGGCTGGCCAGGATAGAGGGGAAGTACTTGAAGCCGTTCTGCAGGATCTCCCAGTCGGTGCCGAGGCCGGCGACCAGCGCCTCCGGCTTCGGCTCCAGAGAGAAGGCCGCGAGATAGCCCTTCGGATGTTCCAGGATGCCTGGCGGGCTGGTGGCGCCGAGCCTGGCCAGTTGGGCCGACAGTACGCCATTCAGTGCCGCCTTGCCCGGGTGGATGCTCTTCGTCATGTCGCCGGACTCGAAGAAGGTATTGAGGCCGGCGGCCTGTGTCCCGGCAAGGCCAAGGGTCCGCCGCACCCCGTCCGCATCCAGCCGGAGCGCCTTGGCGGCACTGGCTGCCGCGCCGAAGGTCCCGTTGGTCGCGGTAGAATGCCAGAAGCGGTAATGCGTCGGCATCACCGCCATGCCGATCCGCACGGCGACCTCGTAGCCGGCGACCAGGGCGAGGATCGTATCCCGTCCGCTCAGCTGCTCGGCTTCCGCCAGGGCGAGCACGGTCGGCACCACGACCGAGCCGACATGCAGCAGCGCGCGCTTGTGCGTGTCGTCATTGTCGGCTGCATTAATCAGGATGCCATTCGCCAGCGCCGCAAAAGCCGGCTGCACCGTGAGGCCGACGGTGCCGATCACGCTCGCGCCCGGCGAGGCCGGGTAGAGCCCAGCGATGTTGCGTGCGAGCCGCGCTTTTTCCGGATCCTCGGCCCAGGCCGCGACGGCACAGCCGACCGCGTCGAGGATCACGCGGCAGGCCTGCGCCACAACCGGTTGCGGCAGGTCCTCATAGCGCAGCCCGGCGACGAAATCGGCCAGTGCCTTCGTGGTCATGCGTTTCCTCCTCGTCACTCGATGCCGCTCGGCCCGAGGGGCTATCATCGCACCGCAGTGCTGCCCTCGATACCTTCAGCGGCAGCCTTCCATTCCCGGGGTTATGCTCCACCGCCTGAGCCAAGAAGAACTCGCTGTGGCCGCAGGCTGCAGGTCAGCGTCGAGCTATCCATATCGAAGGTGATGGCATTGCGGAGGACCCGTCGACCGGCCGCTCAATGACGATGGACACAATTTTCTCTCCCCAGCACTCCATCTGCCGACGCGAAGGCGCCAGACCTCTCTGGCGACAGGTTCGACCGGCCCGGCGCCCTTGACCAGCCTCCAATTTCCGCCCCCAGCGTTAGGCCCAGCCGAAAGCTTTAGAACAGTTTGAGGTTGCACGGGATCGCGGGTTCTGAGTCGACGCTCCTGTTTGAGCGTCGAGGTGGCGCGGACGGCACTCTTGTCGGCGGATTTGCGGCAGCGGCTGATTCGCGTGGTCGAGGCGGGTAGTTCGGTACGTGAGGCGGCGCCGCGCTTCGAGATGAGCGCCTCGGCGGCGCTCAAGCTGGTGCGGCATGCGCGCGAGACCGGGAGCGCCGCCCCGGCGAGGATCGGCGGCTACCGTAAGCCTCTGCTGGCTGGGCATGAGACCCTGCTTCGCGAGCAGGTCGCGGCCAAGCCCGGCATCACGCTCGCGGAGGTCCAGGCGGCACTGACCCGGCGTGGGATCCGGGCCGGCTCCCTGACGACGATCTGGGTGACGCTGCGGCGGCTTGGCTTGCGATACAAAAAGCCGCCGAGGGCGGCCGAGCAGGACCAGCCCGACATCGCCGCCGAGCGACGCCGCTGGCGGGTGTGGCGGTGCTCCATGGACCCGACCCGCTTCGTTGTCCTCGACGAGACAGGCGCCCGCACAAACATGGTCCGGCGCTACGGCTGGGGTCCGCGGGGGCGAGCACCCAGCGGATGCCAACCCGCCCGGCCACTGGCGCACCACCTTCGTGGCTGGCCTGCGCAGCACCGGCTTCGTCGCGTCGCTGGTGCTGGACGGCCCGATGAGCGGCGAGGTTTTCCTCGCCTATGTCGAGCAGTTCCTCACTCCAGCCCTCGAGCCCGGTGACGTGGTAGCGATGGACAACGTCGCCGGCGTCCGCGAGGCGACCGAGGCTGACGGCGCCAACGTCATGCCGTTACCGGCCTACTCGCCCGACCTGCACCCGATCGAGCAGGCCTTCGCCAAGCTGAAGGCCGGATTGCGCAAGGCTGCCGCCCGAATACGCAATGCCCTCTGGGCCACCTTCGGACGCCTGCATCACCAACTCAGACTTTGCGTCCGACTAGCCCGAAATGCTCTGGCGACGAAAGGTGCAACCTAATCAACCTCCGCGCGTTGGGTATTGAACTCCGCGCCAGCAGCCAGGCCTGTCATCTTTTCATGCAGGCACAGGCCCGGTGGCAGAGGCATTGAATGGCCCTGCCTCAACCGGAGCCTACGATGCAGCGTAGCACCCCCGCTCTCGCCCTTCTCGTCCTGGTCGGTGTAACCGCCGCCGCGCGCGCGCAGGAGGGCACGACGCCCCGCATCTTCACCTTTCAGGGCGGCACCCCAAGGATCTCGCTCGGCGAGGGCCAGTTCCGCACGACCATCCAGCCGCTTCTGCGCGTCGACCTCGATGCCGGCAGCTTCTGGGGCCAGGACCTCGTAGCGGGTGGTCCTCCTCGGCTCGACGCCACGGCCAATGTCCGACGCGCCCGCATCGGCCTCGGCGGCACGATATTTCGTGACTTCAGCTATACCTTCCTCTGGGAGTTTGGCACCTCGCCCCGCGGCCAGTCGGATGGTGGCGCGATCTATGAGTTGCAGGCCGCCTATACCGGGCTTGAGAATGTGGCCATTCGCGTTGGCGGGTTCACGCCGATGCACACCATCGACTATTCAATGAGCTCCTTCGAACTGCTGATGCTGGAGCGCCCTGCGATCAGCAATCTCGTCGCCAGCCTCGCTTCGGGCGACTCGCGGCTCGCAGCCGGCGTGGAGGCCCATGGCAGCCGCTGGTTCGCCGCCGGCTATGTCAGTGATGGCGTGATCTCCACCTTGCATGATGATCGGCAGCGCGGCATTGCCGGCCGCGGCGCCTGGCTGGTGGCGGACGAGCCGAGCTGGCAGCTGCAACTCGGTATCAATGGCTCCGCGCAGTTCCGCCCTGGCCCGAACAACGACGAGAGCATTCGGCTGCGCGACTACCCGGAGCTGCGTCTGGACGAGACCCGGCTGCTCGACACCCGCGCGATCCAGGCCGATCAGGGATGGAGCCTGGGGCCAGAAATCTCTGGCCGAATCGGGCCAGTCTACCTGCAGGGCGAGTATTACCATATTGGCGTCGATCCGAAGGCCGGCAGTAGCCGCAGCTTCGATGGCTGGTACGTCGCTGCCGCCATGCCGCTGATCGGCGAGCCGCGAACCCGCAGCGCCAGCCGCGCCGCATGGGGCCGGCCACGGTTCGAGGAGCTGGATCCGAACACCGGCAGCTGGGGGTGGCTCGAACTCGCGGGGCGCTACAGCTACGTTAATCTGAACGACGGGCCGGCGCGCGGCGGCCGGCAGTCGATCTGGTCAGTGGCACTGAACTGGTACCCGGCGCGGCGGCTACGGTTCAGTACCCAGTACATGGTGGGCAAGGTCGCGTTGGATGGGCCGGACCGCGATTTCCAGGCGGTCGGTGTCCGTCTCGCCTTCAACCTCTGACGGCCAGGCGGGCTGTGCCTCAGCCCGCGAGAATAGCCAAGGTTGAGCTTGCAGTGGGAAAGCACCTTGTCCGGCAGCATGCCGGACAAGGCGCCTACCTCCTAGACGAACCAGCTACCGGTTGCGGCGGAGCTGGCCGTCACCTGAGCGGTCAGCGCGTTCCAGTTCACCGGCTCCTCCGCGGGTGCCGGGACTTCGGCGCCGCCCGCATCGATGCCCATCGCTTGCGTCGCCCCATCGAAGACCTGAGTGTTGTCCAGGTAGTGCTGTTCCTTGCTCGTCACCCCATATCGAGGCATTGCGTGCGATCGTGGTGGCGCAGCAGGCTGAGCTCACTGGCCATCGCATCCCTAATCGCCACCGCCCGCCTCAATGGCCTCGACCCGGAGGTCTATCTCCGTGACGTAGTCGAGCGCATTACCGAACACCCCATCAACCGCGTCGCCAAGCTCCTGCCCTGGAACCTCAAGTCGAGCACCGCAGCACACGCTGCCCGAGCGCGCCGCACCGTCACCGGATGCCTACGAACAGGCAGGCCAATGCCGCGCCGCAGCCACGGCAACCGAGGCCTTCGGAATTTGGCCGGCGGCCGATCCAGAACTGGCTGGAGCGCTCTGAGACCGCCGCGATCCCGGGCCCTGATGATGGGGCCGGTCGGCCGGACGTGTGCGGGTCGGGCAGGCACGGCGGCCGACAACTCTGTCATGGAAGCTTCGCCATGCCGCCACTGGAGCTTCGGCGTATCGTGCGCAGGCAGGCTGAGGCCCCGCATATGGGTCCTCGGGCCGTCGCGGGGGGCCGTCGCGGGCCCCGCGCCACGCCAAGACAGCCTGCGAGCGGGAATGCTTGTCTTCGCCAGCCACTCGACATCGGTGCAGCCGTCCGGACGAGGAGTGTCGCCCATGCCACGGTTCACGGTCATGACCTGGAACGTCGAGAACCTGTTCCGCCCCGGACCAGACGCGGACCTCACCGCGGAAGACGCGTACCGTCACAAGCTCGGCCTGCTCGGCGACGTCCTGAACGGGCTCGCGCCCGACATCGTCGGCTTGCAGGAGATCGGCAGTCCCGAGGCCTTCGAGGACCTGCAGCAGGCGGCCGGTGGCCTGTTCGCACACGCCGCGCTTTCCAGCTTTCCCGATCGACGCGGCATTCGCGTCGGCTTTCTCTCGCGCTACCCGATCGAAGAGTCTGAGGACATCGTGGATTTCCCATCGGGCCCGGCACTACGGATCGAGGACGTCGGGCCTGACGGCAAGGCCGTGTCGGTCACCCGCATGGGCCGCGGCGCCCTGCGCGTGCGCATCAACCTGCACGGCACGGCGGTGCATGTCGTGACCGCCCACCTGAAGTCCAAGCTGCTGAGCTACCCGGGGGCACGGGGCGGCACCCGCTTCCAGCCACGCGACGAGGGGGAGCGCGCGCAGGCTGCCGTCGCTGCGCTGACACGGCGGGCGGTGGAGGCCGCCACGCTTCGCATTCACGCCAACAGCTTGCTCGTCGGCAACGCGCGCACGCGGCTCGTCCTGCTCGGGGACATGAACGACGTGCCCGAGGCTGCAACGTCGCAGATCCTGCTCGGCCCGCCGGGCAGCGAGATCGGCACGCTTGGCTTCGACCGGCCGGACCAGGGCGACGACGGGCGGCTGTTCAACCTGGCGCCGCTGATCCCCAAGGAGCGGCGCTACTCGCGCGTCACTCACGGCCAGGGGGAGCTGATCGACCACATCCTGGTCTCGGCCGAGATGATGCCGGTGCAGCGGGACGGAGGGCGCAGGCTGCCGGTCATGGTCGATTCGCACGTCGATGTCGCCGACCGGTTGCCCTCGATGACCGGCGACCCGCGCGGCCGCGCGGCCGCCGTCGTCCCTGACCACGCGCCTGTGACGGCCAGCTTCGAGTTCTGACGCGCGGCCGGCGGGACATCGCCGGCCCGGAGTCTGGGAGGCATCTGCGCCCGGCATGTCATGCGACCGCCACACTGCCGTCGCAGTCCTGAGCAAGCACTCGAGCTGCGGTCATCGCGAAACAAAAGAGTCACGCAAACCCAGTCGCTTCCGCTGCGTCGTCCTCCGCATTCCACGGGTCACGGTAGGAGGAGCCACGATGGCGACGACACGGTCCAGGTCACTCTCCGGGTCCGGCTTCCTCGCGCTCGTCGGCATCAGCGCCGTGCTCTTCTTCCTCTCGCTGCTCCCAACCGAGCTGATCCCCGAGATCCCGGTCGACATCGACTTCAAGCCGTACTTCCTGCCGCTCACGCTCGTGGCACTCCTGCCGGTCGGGCAGCCCACCCTTGCGATCGCGCTGGGCGTGGCACTCGGCGAGGGGCTGCGTGACCTGATGGAGGGCTACGAGGTCGACGATCCCATCGGCTTCGTCGCATACATCGTCGGCTTCACCATCGCTGGCTATGTCATCGGCGTACGGCCGCTGAACAGGGTGGTGCTGTTCGCGGGCGCGGTGGCCTGCGCTGCAGTGCAGGGCGCGATGGAGGCGTCCAGCTTCCTGATCTTCGGTGAGGAGGGGCTCGGCGTTGCGGCGATGACCGCGCTGGGCAACACGCTCACGCACGGCGTGGTCATGGGCGGCATCCCCCTCCTGTTCCTGGTGCCCGCGCTGCACGGCCGGTTCGAGCGGCATCTCGGGTTCGCGCCAAAGGGCACGCCGGAGCCGCGTCGGAGCCTCGAGCAGATCGCAGTCGCCACAGCACACCGGGAGCGCGGTGGGGCCGCCGCGCCGGCACCCGGTGCACTCGCCACGGTCGAGGACCTGTGGCTGCGCTACCCGGGCACCGAGTCTCCAGCATTGCGCGGCGTCTCCCTCGCGCTCCGGGCCGGAGAGATACTGGGTGTGCTCGGGCCGGCCGGAGCCGGAAAGACCACGCTCTGCCTCGCACTCGCGGGCGTGGCGCCGCGCGACACTGGCGGCGAGGTCATCGGGCGCCTGCGGGTGGATGGCTCCGATCCGGGGGCGGCTGCTCCCTCCGACATCGCCGGCAAAGTGGGCCTGGTCGGGGAGGATGCGACCGCGCAGATCACCCAGGTTCGGCCGCTGGAGGAGGTTGCCCATGCACTGATGAACCGCGGCCGGGCGCGCGAGGTGGCGTACCGGACCGCGCACCGAATGCTCGAGTTGCTCGGGCTGCCGGTGGATCTGCACGGGCGACGGAGTTGGGAGCTCTCGGAGGGCGAGCAGCGCCTGGTCGTGCTGGCCGCCGCGCTCGCCCCGGGACCGCGGCTGCTGCTGCTGGACGGGGTGGTGGATGGACTGGATGCGCCCGGACGCGAGCGGCTGCGCCAGGTGCTCGAAGAAGGTCGGGAGGGTCGTGCCGTGCTGCTGGTCGAGAACGACCCGGAACTGCTGCTGGACCTCGTCGACCGCGTCCTCGTGATGCAGGAGGGCGCCGTGCTTCGGGAGGGTCCCACGGCGGAGGTGCTGTCCGACGCGGCGCTGCTCGAGCAGATCGACTTCGCGCTGCCGCTGAGGGCAAAGGTGGCCCGGGCCGTCGGCGCTTCCGCGCCGGTCCTCGACTACGATGCGCTGCACCCCGCCGCGACCCATGCTCATCGAGCATTGCACCAGACGGCGCCAACCGGCGTGCCGGTGCTCGACATCCGCACACTCTCCTACAGCTACGGAGAGGACGAAAGGCCTGCGCTGGAGCACGTGTCGTTGTCGGTCGCTGCTGGGGAGATACTGGCGGTACTCGGATCGCACGGCGCCGGCAAGAGTACGCTCGGCCGGATTGTTGCCGGGCTGCTGGCGCCTTCCACCGGAGAGATCCTGCTGGACGGGCGCCGCACGGCGGACATGCGGCTCTCGGATCGTCTCGGTACGGTCGGGCTGGCCCTCACCAACCCGGACCAGTCTATCAGCGAGCGGACGGTGCGCGAGGAGATCGCGCTGCCGCTGCGCCGCGCCGGAGAGACGCGCGAGGCGGCATTGGAGCACGCTGCCGCCGTTGCCCAGCGGGTCGGGCTGGACGTCGCCGTTCTCGACGGCGATCCAGCGGCACTTTCGATCGCTGAGCGCAAGTTGGTCGCCATCGCCGCCGCTCTCGCCCGCACGCCGCGCATGCTTGTGCTGGACGAGCCCATGACCATGCTCGATGGCAGCGGGCGACGCCGACTGCTGACTCTGCTGCGTCGGCTGATGGCAGAGGGAACGGCCGTACTCATCCTCGACCACCAGAGCACGCTGGCGGGTGACATCGCCGACCGCGTTGTGCTGCTCCGCGCCGGGCACATCCTCGCGGGCGGTTCGCGCTTTGACATGCTGGGCGCGCCAGGCTGGAGCCAGCTGGCGGAGGCTGGCGTCGCGCCGCCGCCCGCGGCGCGGGCCGCCGGAGCGCTCGGATCGAATTGCCTCGACGCCAACGAGTTGCTCGCCGCACCTGGGAGGGCCTGATGCGCGTACCCGTGATCCAGACCGGCCGTGACTCCTTCATCCGGCGTCGCGACCCGCGGGTGAAGGTCGCGCTGTTCGTCCTGCTGATCATCTTCATCTACGTCGCGCCGAACTGGGTGTGGATGGCCGGCATGGCTGCGACTGGTGTCGTGCTCGCCATGCTGGCGCGGGCGCCGCTGTGCTGGCTGGTCGTCCTGCTGGCCTTGCAGATCCCCAACATTCTGGGGCTCGTCGCGATCCCTGCGGCGGGCCAACTCATGGAAGGCGACCTCGCTCTCGACGGGCGGTTGCAGTTCGGGTTGAAGCTCGCGCTGGCTTGGGTCGCCTCGATCCTAATCGGCGTAAGCCTCGTCTCGTCCATGGAGATCGACGAGCTGGTCGAGGGAATGGCGGGTGTCGGCGTGCCGCGTCCAGTGGCTTCGGCGGTCGGCTACGTCTTCCTGCTCGCCTACCTCGGCTTCGGCGACATGTTGCGGATCGGCGAGGCGATGAGGCTGAAGGGCATCGAGCTGGACTGGCGACAGCCGCTCCGCTTCATGGCGGATCTGATTCGGCTGATGCCACCGCTGGTCTTCACCATCATGCGCCGCGGAGCCGCGATGTCGGCGGCGCTCTCGCTGCGCGGCTACTCGGCCACCCGCGCCCCGTTGCGCCGGGTGCCGCTGAAGTTCGACAGTGCCGACGCCGTTGCCCTTGCCTGCGGGCTCCTTGTCGTCGGCTATGCTGGCGGCGTGCAGGCCGGCGTTGCACCCCCACCCGTGCCGGCAATGGCAGCCTCTGGCACGCCCGACGGGTAGACCGGGACTGCGTTGCAGGCTTTCGGTGATGCCGGGCGGAGCGCGGCCGGTGACGCGAAGCGCAACATTCTCGCGCCGTGGCTTCATGTGACCGTTCGAAGGCTATCGCGTTACGGTCACGCCAGTACAAGTACGGAAAGGAGGGCACGATGGCCTTCATCGACGACGTCTTCAAAGGCGGAAACATCGCCACCGGCCTGGGCGTCGGCATCGGATTGGCGGTCCTTGGCCCGGTCCTGGTGCCGGTGGTCGCCGGCGTCATCAGGCCAGTGGCCAAGACGGCGATCAAGATGGGCATGATGGCTTACGACACGGCAGCCGAGGGCATCCAGCAGGCTGGGAGCGCGACCGCCGGGGCCGCGGCTGGCGGCGGTATCGGGGCGATCTTCTCCGAGGCTCGGGCCGAGGTGGACGCCCAGCGATCCGCACGGACGGCCTCGGGCACCTCGGCGTCGTTGACCGGCGGAACAGCCCACGATGGCACGTCGAAGGAGCGGCAGGAGCACGATCGCTCGCGCACGTCCTCGGCCTCAGGCCATGGTTGAGCAGTGGTTCTCACCTTTCGAACCGGTCTGCTGGCCAGGGTCGGCGGTCCGTAGCGGTCGCCTTGAGGAGGTCCCCAGATTTCGGGCTGGCGGGTAAGCTCGGCCTGCCCGTGAGAAGGACGGACCCGGAATGGTAGGCGAGCGGACGCGGTATTCGGCGGATTTCAAGACAGAAGTGGCGCTGGAGGCGCTGCGGGCGAGCTGACGATGGCGCCATCGGCAGCCAAGCGTGGCATTCACCAGACGATGATCGGCGACTGGAAGCGGCAGATGACCGTGCCCGTCCTGACATCGAGCGCAGTGAACAGGTCCAGCGTGCCATGGCGGCGCCAGTCGTGCGCGTGCCGCTCAGCCTGGCCCGGCCGCATCGGGAAGTGGGTGCGGTGCCCTGCACCGCGCCGATCTGCGGCTTCCCGTCCACGCACAGGTTGGTCGCGCCCGGCTCGGCGCAGGCGAGGACGATCCGGACGCGCTGGGTGAGGGCTTGGCCAGGTTGCGCCGGCGCAGCAGGCGTCTCAACTCCGCCCGCTCGGACTCCGTCCGTTCCAGTGCCGGCGCCTTCGGACCGCGGGACATGGTGTCCTCCGCCTCGTACGCACCACCTGCCCGCCGACCACCCAAACTGCAAGCGGACCTCTAACTCAGGCCAGTAGCGCACCGACCAGGCTGAATTTCACTCCGTCGCGTAGACAAACTGGCCGAGGAGGAGTTCCCGGAGGTACTTGGCTATGATTGCGTGCCGATCTCCGGCGTGGAGATCGGGACTGCTCCGGTGACTGCTGCCGGACGAGGAGCAGGTCTTCTTCGAGCCCCTTACGGTGTCCGCAAGCCCACCCGGCGGCTGACCGGAGCGATTATCGGCGCGTGCTGGACGCCATCTGCCGGATCGCCCGGAAGGGGGGCCGTGGCGTAACCTGCCCGCCGAACGCGGCAACTGACTCCATCCTCAACCGGTTCCGGCGCTGGACCGCTTCCGGCCTGTGGGATGTGATGCGCGAGGTCTTGGCCGATGGGGGCGGCGGAGCGGACTTCCCACAGCGGGCGTCTTCGCCCTGCTCGCCGAGAAGCAGATCAGGCACGATGCCCATCGCTCCACCCAGCAGCTGGAGCACGACATCCGCGCCTGCATCGATGTCCGCAACGCAGATCCCAGGCCCTTCCGCCGGACCAGGTCCGCTGACGTCGTCCTTGCCGCCATCCAGCGCTTCTGCCAGCGTGATCGGCAAGTCGAGAGAACTGCGGAAGCAGGATACTAGTTTCGCCCGCTGGCAAGCGCTCGTTCCGCCCGGGCCCGGCTTCGCTTGATGTCGCTCCGGTCTCCCGCCTCCGCCGCCTCGCGCAATCCGGCCTCTGCAATCATCCGAGCGTGGCGGGCCAGCGCCTCGCGCTCCTCCGCCGTCCGAGCATGCTCGGCAATGCGGGCTACCGCCTCCAGCATGTGGATCATCACTGCCGGATGGTCCGCCCCGGCCTGGCGGATCTGGTGGAACGCGGCGTCAATGAGGCCGGCGAATGTCGTCGTCTCGCGAACGATGCGCACCCGGCCCGCTTTGTCACGCAGCTCCTGCGCAGGTAGGCGCCGGTTGGTGAGCCGAGTGAGGCAGGCGCGCAGCCGGTCGATGACCGCGATGGCAGTGAATGGATCGTTAATGCCGGGCGAGAGCGCGCGCACCGCCACTTCCACCAGGTGCCGGGTCGCGAACTCTATGTCCTGGGTTGGCGTACGCTCTTGCCCTACTACGGCGAGTTCGCGAATCGCGTCGGCCTCGGCCGCATCCGTCGCCGAGGACGGGTGGATCAGGATGCGCCGATCGCCCGCGACCACGAAGTCGCCGGCGCGGAAGTCGAGGCGCAGGACCGCATCATGCCGCTCGGCCCAGGCCAGCAGCCCGTCGTAGTCGATTGCCTGCACATAGCCCTCCTGGTGCTGGGCAATCCGACCGGCCGTCTCCCATAGGTCCCACTCCATAGCGCTACCGTCGCCATTCTGCGGGCGCTTCCTGCCTTCCTTTCCGGACAGGCGGGGCAAGGACTCGATCGCGGCGAGAAACTCGCGCCCAACACGCTCCACGACGTCGTCGGCCACTGCGGCGCGCGCCACTTCCTGGATGAAGACGAGGAGCACGAGCACGCAGACCAGAGCGAGCGCGGTTCCTATGCTGATCGCGGCATGCGGTACCTCGTGGAACTCGGCGTCGCCGCGCACGGTGCGAAGCACGAGTACGAGATAGACGATGGTCGCGGCGAAAGCCCCGAGTGCGGCCTGAGTTGTGAGGTCGGCGCGGAACACGCGTACCAAACGCGGTCCGTATTGATTTGCAGCGAGCGTCAGCGCCACCACCGCGGCCGAGAAGGCCATCGCAGCCATGGCGACCACGCTCCCCAGCAGCGTGGAGAGCAGGTCAATGGCGTCCTCCGCCCGGCCGGCGTTCATCCACCAGGCCCGCACCTTGTCCTCAGGGCCACGTCCGGCATCTACGGCGAGCATGCCCACGGCAAGCCCCGCCCCGGCTGCGATCATGAGCGAGGGGAGCAGCCATAGACTGGTCCGGATCCGATCCCAGGCCGCCAGGAGCCTGTTCTTGAGCATGCTCCACGTCTCCCTCGCTCCTTCCGAGCGTGGCAAACGCCACCGGGCCGGGAGCGTGCCCAACGCGCAGGTTTCAGCACGGAACGGTACAACTTTGCATTGTTCCGGTCCGGCCGCTCGCCCGGATCCGTCACCGCCTTGGCAGGTTTGCGTCGGATCGGCGCAAAGACGCCCGATACGCCGCAGCGGCGTGTTGAGGATCGCGCCCGCCATCAGGCCTGCCACGCGGCGCGAGAAGCAGCTTATGGTGGGTGGCGACCACCCATCGCTGACATCGGCGCTACGCAGGCGCATCGGCAGGGACGAACAGTTTCCGTGCGTACTCGCGGAGTTATGACGACGCTCCCGTCGCGCTCCCCCGGCCCTTCCGGATTGCGTCGCCGATCTCGAGTGCGAACATTGTCAACTGCGGAATGTGGCCCGGACAGCCCCGGTCGATCCGTCGTGCCGCGGCCATCTCGCCGGTTGAGGCGGAGCGTCCACCTTCCACCGGGCCTTACACAGGACGTGCCCGCCGGCATCACACCCTCAGGACCGATCCGGACAGCCCCTCCTCACCAGTCGGGCCGCCCATGATTTGGTCCCGAACCAGCGATCGAGCCCTATCGAACACCACGATGAACCCCGTTGCGGACCAGTGGCACCAGCCGAGTTCGGCGCACCAATGTAAGCCGCATTCCGGAATGCCCGCATGGACGCATGTCCGACTGCCTGACTATAAATCGACATGAGGCAGATTCCGGCAACAATGCCTCGCGGCGAGGAGACGATGGACGATTTCGATCAATCCCTGGACGAGTTTCTGCTCGGGGAACAGGCCCGACGTTCCGCCGCGGGCTGGCTCAACGCCTTCGAGGCGGCGCTCGTATCCCGCGATGCCGCACGGATCGGCGCGTTGTTTCATGAGGACTCGCATTGGCGGGATGTTCTGGCCTTCACCTGGCACATGACGCCCGTCATCGGCCGGGAAAGTATCGCCGAGCGCCTCGCGGCGGAACAGGCGCGCACGGCCGCCCGGGATTTCCACCTGCCGCGAGGCCGGAGGCCGCCGCGCCATGTGAAGCGTCTCGGTATCGACAGCATCGAGGCGATCTTCGAGTTTGCCACGGCGGAGGGTCGCGGTGCCGGCATCATCCGCCTTTCTCCAGCGCCCGAAGGTAGTGACACGATGAAAGCGTGGCTTCTCTCAACCACGCTTGAGGCGCTGAAGGGCCACGAGGAGAAAATCGGGGCCAACCGGCCAACTGGTGCCGCCTATTCGCGGAATTTCGGTGGCGACAACTGGGCGGACATGCGCCGGAAGGCCGTAGCCTATGACAACCGGGAACCGGCGGTTCTCGTGATCGGCGGCGCCCAGGCGGGTCTCTCGATCGCCGCACGGCTCAATCAGCTGGGCGTCGACACACTCGTCGTCGAGAAATGGCCGCGCATCGGCGACAGCTGGCGGAAGCGCTATCACTCACTGGCGCTGCACAACTCGATCCATCTGAACCACCTGCCCTACATGGAATTCCCGCCGACCTGGCCGAAATACATCCCGAAGGACATGCTAGGAAACTGGTTCGAGTTCTATGCAGACGCCATGGAGATCAACTGTTGGACGGGGACGGAGTTCGTCCGCGGCGCATGGGACGAAAAGGCCAAATGCTGGACAGCCTGGCTGAAGCGCTCCGACGGTACCGAGCGCATTGTCCGGCCTCGGCATCTCGTCTTCGCCAATGGCGTCAGCAGCTATCCCATGATCCCGGACCTGCCGGGCTTGGAGGACTTCAAGGGACAGGTCATTCACTCCGAAGGCTTCGATAGCGGCGCAGCCTGGAAGGGAAAAAATGCGCTCATCCTGGGCACCGGCAGCAGCGCCAATGACATCGCGCTCGACCTTCATAGCCATGGCGTGAACACGACGCTGATCCAGCGAGGCTCCACGACAGTCGTATCGATCGACCCGAGCGCCAGGCTCAACGAAGCGATCTGGGACGAAGGGGGACTGCTCGAAGACTGTGATCTGATAGTCTCGTCGGCGACTCCACCCCTGATCATCAAGGCCTACAAGGCCGTGACGAAGCGCATGCTCGATCTCGACAGGGAGATGATCGCGGGGCTCAAGGGCATCGGCTTCAAGCACGATGTCGGCGAGGACCAGACTGGCCACCAGATGAAGTACTTCCGGCGAGGCGGCGGCTACAATCTCGACGCGGGCAGCTCCGCCCTCATGATCAAGGGCGAGATCGGCCTCCTGCAGTACGACCGGATCGAGCGCTTCACCACCGATGGTGCGCTCCTGAAGGACGGATCGACCATTCCCGCCGATCTCATCGTTCTGGCGACAGGCTACTATCCGCAACAGGAACTTGTCCGCCGTGCGCTTGGCGATGAGATGGTGAAGCGCATTGGGCCCGTATGGGGTATCGGCGAGGACGGTGAACTCAACAACATGTACAAGCGCACGCCGCAGGAAGGCCTGTGGTTCATCGCTGGTGGTCTGTCGCAGTGCCGGATCAACTCGAAGTATCTGGCCCTGCAGATCAAGGCGATGGAACTCGGGAAACTCGGTCCGCTCTGATGAGGCTTGCCCTTGGCGGATCAGGTCGCACGATCGAGCGCCCAGCGAACGATGTATTACCTGAATCGAGGGCGGAGACGCGTGCAAGCATATCCTTGGGCGGCGTAGACGCCGTCCCGTTCGGGTGCAATGTCGGCGGTGAACGAAGCGACAGGATCATCCACGCGGGCGTGCAGGAGTTCGATCCGGGAGCTGTTACCGGCGTCGCGGTCCGTCAGCACCGACGCGACGATCTGCCCGATATCGGCATCCCGTGGCGGGATGGAGCTTCCACCACCCGCGCTGCAAGCCAAGCGGGCAAGATGACCGAACGTTGAAGCTGGCAATGCAGCTTGGGCTCTCGCTAATGATCGGTTCGGACATCCTCATGGTTACCGTGCCGGGCAGGGGCGGACGAAACCGCCAGCCCCCGCCTGGTGGCGAGCTGCGTCAGCCGCCGCTCCGCACCAGCGCACAGCCGCCTTCCGACAGAGGGCGGTAGGCCTCCTCGATCGGCACCTCCCGGAGGAGGCGGTAGACGTCGTAGCGGTTGCCTGCCGAGTCCTCCGGCGTCTTCACCTGGAAGACATAGACCGGGCTCACCCGGCGCCCGTCCGCACGGATCGAGCCGCGGCCGAAGATCGGATCCTCCGTCGGCATCGCCTTCATGCGCGCGACCACCGCCCGTCCGTCCGTCGAGGTGCCGAGCGCGTTCACCGCCTTCAGGTAGTGCGTCACCGCAGCGTAGACGTTCGCCTGAAGTGCAGTAGGCATTCGGCCGCCAGTCCGCTCCGCGAAACGGTGAGCGAAGTTGCGGGTCCCCTCATTCAAGTCCCAGTACCAGTTGCTGACGACAATGGCGCCCTGTGTGGTCTCGAGGCCGAGCGAGACGATATCCGAGACATAGACCGCCAGGCCGAGCACCTTCTGGCCGCGCCGCGCCAGCCCGAATTCGGAGGCCTGCTTCATCGCGTTGATGAAGTCCGCCTGCGAGTTGGCGAGGGCCACCACCTGGGCCCGCGAGGCCTGCGCCTGCAGCAGCACGGAGGAGAAGTCGGTGGTTCCAAGCGGGTGCCGCACAGTGCCCAGCACCTTGCCGCCGGCCTGCGTCACGGCGGCGGCCGATTGCTTTTCCAGGTCGTGACCGAAGGCGTAGTCGGCGGTGATGTAGAACCACGTAGAGCCGCCGTTCTGCACGAGCGAGCGGCTCGGCACATTCGACATCGACCAGGTATCGAGCGAGTAGTGGATCAGGTTCGGCGAGCAGGCGTCGCCGGTCAGCCGGCTGGCGACGGCGGCGGTCACCAGCACCACCCTGTTGGCCTGGCGCGCCACGTCGCCGACCGCAAGTGCCACGGCGGAGTTGGGCAGGTCCACGATCGCGTCCACGGCTTCGGTATCGAACCATCGGCGTGCGATGGCAGAGCCGGTATCGGCCCGGTTCTGGTGGTCGCCCGAGACGATCTGCACCGGCAGGCCAGCGGCGCGGCCGCCGAAATCCTCCGCCGCAAGCTGCGCTGCAACCACGGAGCCTGGCCCGGCCACGTCTGCGAAGCTGCCGGACAGGTCGCTCAGGATGCCGATGCGGATTGCCTCGCGCCGCGGCGCCTGCTGTTGCTGCGCATGGGCCGACGTGCCCAGCACTGCCAGCCCGATGGCCAGGCAGCACGCCGACAGGGATCTCCGTTCCATTCGCTTCCTCCTCATTTTGTGGTTGCGGCTGCTCGGAGCAGCCGGTGATCAGTGAGTGTGTCAGTGCCGCCTGAGAACTTCTCCTCCATGTTCCGGACACCCGCCCCTCGCCGGCGCCAGCAGCGCCGGCGAGGGGCGGGCATAGCGGCCGACGGGTCTCACCTGCAGCCCGAGCGTCGTGCGTGCGACGGCCATGGAAACCGCATAGTGGAAGCGCGTGCCGAGCGCGTCCATCACCAGAGGGGCCTGACCGATAACATGGTCCGAACTGGGTGAGAGCCTACGGCATGTGCTGGGCCCGTTCGAATGGACATGGCTTGGCCACTTCGGTCGCCGCCGCATGCACGACCCGTCATGCAGCCGAACCCGTCCTCGCGGCCCATGTCGCTTCGGCACCTTCAACCCTCACGGCGGCGGATACGCTGTACCCGGTCCTTTTCCACCGCTCAGCCAGTCCGCCACGGCAGGGCCGGGCTGCAGCAGTGGACGAGGTAGGTCCTTGCCGCGGTGATGCTACAGGTCGCCGCTCAGGGACGCTCCGACGGAGCAGGCGCCTGATTGCCGAGGCCGAGGCGCTGCAGCATCCCGGCATGCCCGGGGATGAGCAGGTCGGCGAGCGTCGTGCGGTCTAGCACCGCGAGGAAAGCCGCCAGCGCCTCGCCGAGAAGGGCCTGCAGGCGGCACACGCCTGCGATCGAGCAGCGGCGGTGATCGCTGAAGCAGGCGACGAGCGCCATGTCGTCCTCGGTCTGGCGTACCACGGCCCCGATGCGGATCCGTTCCGGCGGCATGGCCAGGCGCAACCCGCCACCGCGGCCTCGCAGCGTTTCCACGAAGCCAGCGCGCGCGAGGCCGTGCACCACTTTGACCAGGTGGTTCTCCGAGATGCCGTAGGCCTCCGCGATCTCGCGGATGGAGGCCAGGTCCTCCCCCCGGCGGAGGCCGAGATACATCAGCACGCGGAGGGCGTAGTCGGTGTGGAGCGTGAGGCGCACACCAGAAGATATCCGGCCATTGCACCTTTTACTAGGGGCTATAAGATGTACGGAGAATACATATTATGTGGGCCACGCACCGGATGCCGACCGAGCTCAGCGACCGCACCATCGCCCTGGTGAGGGCTACCATGCCTGCCCTGGAGCAGCACGGTCTGGCCATCACCCGCCGCATGTACGAACGCATGTTCCAGAACGAGGCGATCCGCGACCTGTTCAACCAGTCGCATCATGGCGAGACGGGATCGCAGCCCCGGGCGCTGGCTGCCGCCATCCTTGCCTATGCGCAGCATATCGAGAGCCTCGCGGCTCTCGCCCCCGCGATCGAGCGCATCGCGCAGAAGCATGTCGGACTGAACATCCTGCCGGAGCACTACCCGCATGTGGCGGACTCCCTTCTCGGCGCCATCAAGGACGTGCTTGGCGAGGCCGCCACGCCCGAGATCCTCGACGCCTGGAGTGCTGCCTACTGGTACCTCGCCGAGGTGCTGATCGCGCGCGAGCGCCGCATCTACGAGGAGCATGCTGCCGCGCCGGGCGGCTGGACGGGATGGCGCGACTTCCGCATCGAGGAACAGGTACGGGAGAGTGAGCTGATCACTTCCTTCATCCTGTGCCCGGCGGATGGCGGCGCCGTGCTGCGCCACCGGCCGGGCCAGTACCTCACCTTCTGGCTCGACATCCCGGGACACCATCCGCTTAAGCGGAACTATAGCATCTCCTCGGCGCCCGATGCCGGACAGTATCGCATTTCAGTGAAGCGCGAGCCGCACGGCGTCGTTTCCGGCTGGCTGCATGATATGGCCGGGCCGGGCACGATGCTGAAGGTTGCGCCGCCGGCCGGGGAGTTCTTCCTGGAGGAGCCGGCGACGCGCCCGGTGGTACTGGTCAGCGGCGGCGTCGGGCTGACGCCGCTGGTGAGCATGCTGGAGGCGATCGCGGGGCGGCGGACCCCCCCCCGCCCGCGCACCTTCTTCGTGCATGGCGCCTATGACGGCTCGACCCACGCCATGGGCCTACGCGTGCGCGAGATCGCGGGGCGGTCCGGCGGCACGATCTCCGCCCATGTCTTCTATGAGCAGCCGCGCCCGCAGGATGTGCGGGGGCGCGACTACGACGAGGCGGGCCTGATCAGCATCGGCTGGCTGGAACGCCACACACCGCTGGCCGAGGCCGACTACTACCTCTGCGGCCCGCGGCCCTTCCTGCGGAGCTTCGTCGCCGGCCTGGCGCATGCCGGCGTCGCCTCCGCACGCATCCATTACGAATTCTTCGGGCCCGCCGACGAGCTCCTGGCGGCCTGACGCGGGCCACCGCGGCCCGGCAGGGAGGAGGAAAGATGACGACGCAGGCCATGCCCGCCAGGGGCCAACCGGAGCGGGACGTCACGGCGGCCGGACGGCGTCTCCTCGGCGCGGTGCTGTGGACCGCGGCCTTGACCCTGTTCCTGGGAGTCCTCGGGCCCGTGCTGCTCCGACCCCGACTGGGCGGAAATTCCGGGGTGACGTCCCACCACGGGCGCCGAGGCCCCACATGGAAGCCCAACCGCCTTCCGGCCCCAACCCGGCGGGAGCAGGCCGCGTGACCGCCCCGGCAGGCAGCGAGCAATCGACTCTCGAGGAGGCAACGCGATGACCGAGAGAGGGCAGACCGACCTACTGGATCTCATGCTGGCGTTGCGGGATCGGCGCGAGGCTTACGTTCTGGCGACGGTTGTCGAGATCGAGGGCTCAGCCTCGGCCAAGCCTGGCGCGAAGGCGCTCATCGGGCGGGACGGCGCCCTGCTGGCCGGCTGGGCTGGCGGTGGCTGCGCGGAATCGGCAGTGCGCCAGGCCGCGCTGGACAGCCTGCGCGAGGACCTGCCCAGGGTCATCGACATCGACCTCAACGACGAGGTGCTCGGCACCGGCATGCCCTGCGGCGGCAGCATGCGCGTCTATGTCGAGCCTGTGCTGCCGCGCCCCACGCTCTGGGTGCTCGGCCATGGGCGGGTGGCAGAATGCCTGAGCCGCTTCGGCGCCACGCTCGGCTTCCGGGTCGTCGTCAACGATGCGCCGGCGCCCGACCTGGCGCGCTACCCCGATGCCGCTGATATCATTGGCGACGATTACGACTATGAGCGGCTGACGCCGGCGGAGGGCGACGCGGTGGTGATCGCCACGCAGCACAAGGGTGACCATGTCTCCACGGTGCGCGCGCTCCGCTCCCCGGCCGGCTACATCGCGTTGATCGCAAGTCGCAAGCGGTCGCGGCTGGTTCTGGATTTCCTGCGCGAGGAGGGCTTCGGGGAGGCGGACCTCGCACGCATCCGCGCGCCCGCCGGGCTTCATCTCGGGGCGCGTACGCCCGAGGAGATCGCGCTGTCGGTCCTGGCGGAGATCGTCATGCTGCGGCGTGGCGGCGACGGGCGCCCGATGCGCGTTGCGGCGGAGGAGGCCGGCAGCAAGGCGCAGGAGGGCCAGGAGGTGCGCACCGGGGTGCTGACGGGAGCGGCACCATGATGCCGGCGGGCGCGACGCATCATGCCCGCGGCGGAGCGGAAAGCGATCCGGTCCGGGGATGGCTGACATGAGCGGCGGAACCGACAGGCCGGTGCGGCCGGCGATCGCCCCGCCGGACGAAGATCCCAATGCGACGATCCTCTGCCGCTCGCCACCGTGCTTCCTGCACGAGCTCGACCCCACCTATCTCGGCTATCTGGGCCAGGACGAGCTGCGCGCCCTGCTCGGCACCCTGCTTGCCGAGACGGGCAGGCTATGGACATCCGCCGAGACGGTCCGGCTGCGGGAGCATCTGGCCCGGCTCGGTGGTCCGCCAGGCGCTCCCGCGCCGCCCGGCGACCGCGGCGTGGCGAGGGAACCGGCGCACGCCAGGCTCGAGAGACTGGCTCATCGGCTCCGTGATGCCCTGCCGCGCCTCCAGGACGAGACGCTGCGACACGATCTCGTGCCGCTTCTTGAGCGGTTGCAGCGCGTCCTGCGGGACGAGCCCCAGGACTGGGCGGAGGTGCGCGCCTGGCGCAAGACGCAGCGCGAGACGCTCATCGCGCAGCGCCTGTCGGTCGCGCGCGAGGAGCGTGGACGCTGGAATGAGGCCATCGCGGCCCGTCTCGCCCGCTTGCTGCCGGTGCCCGGCCGCCCTCCGGTCATTGGCATGTATTGGCCGTTCAGAGGCGAGTTCGACCCGCGACCGCTGATGCGATCGCTCCACGGGCGAGGGATCCGCATCGCCCTTCCGGTGGTGATCGAGCGGGGGAAGCCGCTCCTGTTCCGGGATTGGTGGCCGGGCATCCGCATGGAACCTGGCATCTGGGATATCCCCGTGCCGGCGGAGGGCGACGCCGTCCTGCCTGCCGCGCTGGTAGTGCCGCTGGTCGGCTTCGACGGACGGGGCTATCGGCTCGGCTACGGCGGCGGCTACTACGATCGCACCCTGGCCGCGATGCCGGAGCGGCCGCTGGCGATCGGCGTCGGCTTCGCGCTCTCGCGGCTGGAGACGATCCACCCGCAGCCGCACGATATACCTATGGACCTGATCGTGACCGAGCAGAGCGTGCATCGTCCGGACGACGTCCCGGCCGCGCCCGGCGCGCTCCCGGGGAATGCGGGTTGCGGGAGGCAAGCATGAGCGGGAACAACCCGCCTGAGGCAGAACTGGAGCGCTTGGGCCGTGCGGTTCTCGCTTCGGCCTCGGATGCCATCGTCTATGCCGACCGGGAGGGGGTGATTCGCTTCTGGAATTCGGGTGCGGAGCGCATCTTCGGCTTCTCCGTCGCGGAGGCGGTGGGCCACTCCCTCGACCTCATCATCCCCGAGCCGCAGCGCGCGCGGCACTGGTCCGGGTTTCGCCAGGTGATGGAGAGCGGGGAGAGCCGCTACGGCCATGGTGACGTCCTGGCCGTGCCTGGCCTGCGTAAGGATGGCGCCCGCATCTCGCTTGAGTTCACGATCGTGCCCATCCGGGCGCAGGACGGCCGCATGGAAGGGATGATAGCGATCCTGCGCGACGTAACCCGCCGCTTCGAGGAGATCCGCGCCCTGAGGCGGGCGCTGCAATCCGGCAATCCGTGACCTTGGCACTACCCAAGCTGGTCAGACTGGGTGCGTTCCCGGGGTCAGGCTTTCATGGCCCGCTGCCATGGCCTGTGGCGCGGCCAGCCTGGTGCGCACGACAGCAGAAGCCCTCAATGCTGGCTGCAGCTGTCGAGGCGATGGTCGGCACCGCGGAGGAATTGATCGCATATGCCCGCGGATGTTCTGCCATGCTGTCCAGCACGGTCCCCGCAGTGCCTGCCACGACGAAGAAGAGTGCCTCCAGGATCGATACACCTCGATATCGGGGTCCGTAGCCGTGCCGATATCGTGGGGCAGCCGAATGGCACCGATGAGATCCGCCTGGTCGTCTCGACGAGCGGTCGGCCGTTCTCGTGCGCCATGCGGCGCGGGAAGAGCAACGTGCCGAGGCCGAAGCCGATCAAGATGCTTTCGGACAGATCATGGAAATGCATTAGGCGGTGTTGACACTCACCTGACGTAGAGGGCGATGGCGGTGCTGGTGACGAAGGCCGGAAAGTTCCTGCCGTCTTCTCGTAGCGGATGCCAACGCGGCGGAAATGCTTGAGCCTGCCAATGCAGCATTCGACCAGATGGCGCTTGTGGTAGAGCGGCGCGGGGCTCTTGCGTCTGGGGTTTGAGGAGGATCACGGCGGTCGCCCGCTTGATCGCGACGACCTTGCGCAGGCGGTGTCGACGATGATTGCCTCGGCGTCGAGGCGCTCGATCATGCGTGCGCTTCGGTGGGGTCGTGCCGCTGCTCAGCGTTCGGGCGCAGCCAGACCGGGCGGCCGAGACCGAGGACGGCGAGGTGGATCTTGGTGCTCAGGCCGCCGCGCGAGCAGCCGATGGCCTGAGCGTCGGACCCCCTTGGCGCCGGCCGCGTGCTGGTGCGCCGCACAATGGTTCTGGCGAGGATCAGGGACTCGAAGTCGGGCGGTCGGACAGCGCGACGAAATGCGCCGCCAAACCCTGCCGCGACGCTCGACGCGCAGCACGCCGGAACATTATGCTCCCGGAGCGCATCCAGCCCGAGGATCTTCCACCTTCCGACATCATCACTCGCCTGGGCGCGCTGTGGATCCCTGCGGGGGATATCGCCACCTTCAAGGTATGAAGCGTATGGGTCCCACGCTAAGCGGCGCGTCATCCTCCCGCAGCGGCACGCTCCAAGGCGGCGGCATCCAGCTTGACCATATTTTGCATTGCCAGAAACACGCGGCCCGAAACCGCGGGATCAGGATCGGCGAGGAGCCGCAGGAGTACTTCCGGCACAATCTGCCACGGTACACCCCAGCGATCGCGGAGCCATCCGCACGCCATTTCCGACCCACCGTTCGCTGTCAGCGCCGCCCATAGCCGGTCAACCTCCGTCTGATCCGCACACTGCACGGAGATCGAGGCGGCGGTTCCATAATCGGCAGGCGTACCGCCATTGAGAGCCTGATAATTCTGTCCGTTCAGGGTGAACGTGACCAGGATAACGTCGCCGACTTCGCCACCAGGCCACGGTCTGGGTGAACGTTGGATATGTTCGATCCCGGAGCCGGGGACGAGAGAGACGTAGAAGCGGACCGCCTCTTCAACGTCCTTCCCAAACCAGAGACAGGTGCTGACTTTCGGCACGTGATCACCTCATCCTTGAACAATCCGCCCAACGTTGAATTCGGTCATCAATGGCGTCCCGAGGATGCCCGACCTGCACCCTGCGCTCAAGAGCAGCACTCGCCGGTTGAGTGTGCGGCCGCCATCAGAAGCTGTCTTGCCGGTCTGAGCCGGCAGATCTGGGCGCTGAGCCGCCGATCCTGTGCCGTCGCGTGTATGTCCGTATGTCCGCTTTGGCCTGATTCTGCCGAGAAAGTCAGCGGAGTTGGGCGCGTCGAGGCGGCGCGGTCGAAGACCAGTCGCACACAGGTCACGGGTGCAAGGTAGGGCAGGAGGCAGCTCCCTCCCGGCTGGCCGTTAAAACTGTGTCGCAATCCGTGCAGGCCTGAGATCTGCAGCGGTCAGACTGCCAGGTTGATCCACGGTGACTTGGTGTCCTGGAAGTACCGCGCGTTAGCAGTCACCACGGTCAGCCCGTGCCCCAGTCCGATCCTCTCCAGTTCCAGCCCGAGGTTGCGAAGGAAGTTCGGAAATCGCGCCTGGGTCGGGGGTGAGGTCGCTTCCTTCACGATCCGGCCATCATCGTCGGCGACGCGGACGGCGATGGTGCGCAGCGAGACGTCAGCCTGAGGTTGCGGTAGCTGGCTGGAAACATGAGATACCGGCACACGGTCCGGAGGATCACCTCGGTGGTGAACTACTGCCCGTTGAAGGACTGACCCTGGACCCTGCCATGCTGGGCCGGCCCGCCACTGTCTCGCCGTACCCTCACGTGCAGTCGGTCAGTGCAGGTGCGCGAGAACGCGGCGGAACCACCGCTTGCGCAATGGGCTGACAGGCCTGATACACAGATTGCACCATGCCCATTGGGCTCAGGGAGAATGGCGTGGAGGAAGAGGCGATCCGCGGTGCGCCTTCGGGGACGGACGCGCCCGACGGCGCGCCGGAGGGGGCCCTCCTTGAGCCCCTTGTGGTTGCCATCGGCGCTTCACCCGGCGGGCTTCCGGCCCTCCGCGGCTTCTTCAGCGCCCTGCCTGCCCGTTCTGGCCATTGCTTTCTGCTCACCCAGCACCTGGCCCCGGAGGAAGAGCCCCTTCCGGCCGAAGCGCTGGCGCCTGTGGCTGCCCGGCCGGTGGCCTTGGCTGAGGACGGCGCTGCGGTCGAGCCCGACCAGGTGCTCGTGATCCCGCCCGGCATGCGGCCCGGCTTCCGCGCCGGCCGGCTGCGGCTGCGCCGCGCACGGCGGGGCAGCGGTCAGGCGGATCCCGTAGACAGGCTGCTCCGCGCAGTGGCCGAGGCCTTCGGCCCGCGAGCGGTCGGCATGGTCCTCGTGGGCACCGGCGTGGACGGCGCGATGGGACTGCAGGCGATCGGCGGTGCGGGCGGGCTCGCCATCGCCGAGGAGGGCACCGCCGCCGCGCTGGCCGGCGGGGTGCCGGAGGCCGCCGCGGCCGGCTCGGACTTCGCCGATTACGTGGCGAGGCCAAAGGCGCTGGCCGCCGCACTGACCGAGCACGACCGCCACCGGCGCGCGCGGCTCAGCGGCGCGGGGGAGGCGGCGCGGCAGCGTGCCGCCACGGTGGCCCGCCTGCCCGAGGTCTGCGCGCTGCTGCGCGACCGCACCGGCCATGATTTCCGCCACTACAAGGCAAGCACCCTGGTGCGCCGGCTGGAGCGGCGCATGCGCGTGCTGCGCCTCGACACCGTCGAGGCCTATCTGGAGCGGCTGCGGACCGACGCGCAGGAACCCGGCATCCTGTTCCGCGAGCTGCTGGTCGGCGTAACCGCCTTTTTCCGGGACCCAGACGCCTTCCAGGTGCTGGCCGAGCGTGCCATCGCCCCGCTGCTCGCCCGCTGCGCGCCGGAGAAGCCGCTGCGCATATGGGTCGCGGGCTGCGCGACGGGTGAGGAGGCCTATTCGGTCGCGATCCTGGTGCGGGAAGCCATGGACGGTCTCGAGAGGCCGCCATCGGTGCAGATCTTCGCCACCGACGTGAACGACCGCGCCCTTGCCGCAGCGCGGCGCGGCGTCTACCCGGCCTCGATCGCCGGCCAGCTCTCGCCCGAGCGCCTCGCCCGCTTCTTCTCCCGCCGCGGCCGGCAGTGGCAGGTGAGCGAGGAGCTGCGCGCGATGTGCCTCTTCTCGCCGCACAACGTCATCTCCGACCCACCCTTCTCGCGGCTCGACCTCATCTGCTGTCGGAACCTGCTGATCTATCTCGGCGCGCACCTGCAGAAGAAGTTGATCCCCCTCTTCCACTACGCGCTGAAACCCGACGGCTTTCTCTTTCTCGGCGCGTCAGAGACGCTGGCGGGGCATGCGGAGCTGTTCCGCCCCGTGGACGCCCGCCAGCGCTTGGCGCAGCGCAAGCCGACGCGTGGCCGGGCCCTGCCCGGGCGGCCGGAGCCAGGCCTGCCTGAGGCGCCCGCCGCCACGCTCGCCACCGTCTCCGGCCCACGGGAAGGGGCGGTGGGCTCCCACGCCGCCCCCTGGAGGGAGGCCGCGGGCGGCGTGCTGCCGCCGGCGGAGGGCGAGCTGGGTGCCATCGCGCAGCGCATCCTGCTCGACGAATTCGCCCCCGCCTACGCCATCGTCACCGCCGAGGGCCACCTGGTCTTCCTCTCGGAACGGACGGACCGCTTCCTCCAGCCGCCGTCCGGCAGCTTCACCAGCAGCATCACGCGCATGGCGCGCCGGGGCCTCGGGATCGGGCTGCGCGCTGCCCTTTCCGAGGCGGTGCGCACGCGCCGCACCGCAGTGCGCGACGGCCTCATACTGCAGGGACCGGAAGGGCTCGTGCCGGTGCGCCTGACCGCGCAGCCAATGCCCGAACTCGGCTACGGCGAAGGCCTCTACATGCTGGTCTTCCAGGAGTCCTCGGCGCTGCCCGCGGGGCGGGGCAGGCAGGCGCGGGGCGGCGCACGCTCGCCGGACGCCGAGGCGGTGATCGGCCAGTTGGAACAGGAGCTGGTCCGCACGCGCGAGGATCTGGAGCGCGCCGTGCAGGACCTGGAGGCCGCGAACGAGGAGCTGAAGGCCTCGAACGAGGAACTCCTCTCGATGAACGAGGAACTCCAGTCCTCGAACGAGGAGCTGGAGACCAGCAAGGAGGAGGTGCAGGCGGCGAACGCGGCGCTGGCCGCGGCCAACGCGGATCTGGAGAACCTGCTGCGCGCGACGCGCATCGCCACCATCTTCCTGGACCGCGAGGGGCGGGTGCGCGGCTTCACCCCGGCGGCGGCCGAGATCTAT
>Ga0180217_1001392_pt1 | contig 26981 bp, 26 predicted proteins | sample eDN3rd37CBELigOP_FD_128521 | JGI IMG/M metagenome (GOLD analysis project Ga0180217, IMG submission 128521) | Enriched Organic Plus compost microbial communities from Emeryville, California, USA - eDNA 3rd pass 37_C BE-Lig OP (version 2) (version 2) ... | reverse complement strand
GCTGGCGTTACTCTGGCGAGCGAGGACGGCCAGGAGATCGCGAAGCTGGTGACAGGCAATTACTCGCTAGCCAAGGCCCAGGATGCAGCCGCGGAGGCCCAGCGCAAGCTCAATGAGCAGATGGAGGCCTTCAGGAGCATGGCAGCCGATGCCCTTTCCGGCTTCATCAGCGACATCCGGTCTGGCGAGAATGCCCTGGTGGCGCTCCAGCGGGCTCTGGACCGGGTGCTTGAGCAAGTCATGCAGATGGCGACCAACCGCATTGTCTCACAGCTGTTCGGCGGCATCGGCGGGTCCATCACCGCCAATGCGCATGGCAATGCCTATGTCGGTGGCCGGGTGCAGCCTTTTGCTCGTGGTGGCGTGGTGAAGGGGCCGACCGTGTTCCCGATGGCGCGCGGTGCCGGTCTTATGGGTGAGGCCGGCCACGAGGCTGTCATGCCGCTGGCAAGGCTCTCAAATGGCGACCTCGGCGTTAAGGTCGGCGGTCGCGGTGGCAGCCCTGAGATGCGGGTCATCATCAATAACGCCCCGCCCCACCAGCGGGAAGAGCGCCAGAACGAGACGGGCGGGACAGACGTTGTGATCAATTTCCTCAAGGGCGAAGTTGCCAAGGACATGGCTAGCCCAAAGACAGTTATCGGTCGCTCGCTCCAGAGCATGGGCGGGTGGCCGTTGATGAACAAGCGGTAGAGCAAGTGCCTGCTGGTCAGTCGATTTGAAAGGTATAGAATGCAAGTCGACTGGAGGCAGGGATGACTAAACAGGCGAGAGCAGAGCTTAGAGCGGGTGCTATTGGTCCCGAAGATCTCGCTGCGATGACAGCAGCCTATGAGAAGGCGTGCGAGCAGCTGGGCGCATTGGATGAGGTCACCAAACTCCGCATCGCTCACGGCATCGTCGCTTATGCCAGGGGCGGGACTTTGGACCCGGAGATTCTGGCATCTCTCGTGGTGAGGATGATGACGGGCGAAGACGAGCCTAACCCGGGAGCCCCCCAGAGTGGAGCACGCCCCCGGTAACGGCTGCGGACTGCCCAAGTTAAAGGCTCTGCCCACGTGGGGGCGTGGACAGGGCCCGTACTGAGGCGGAGCATGGATGAACTGCTCACGTGGCGAGTATAACAGAACCTTTGCAACTTACAATTCGGGCACGGAGGATCTAATCCTCTCTCCAGACGGGGACGCGCTGGATTTTGATCGCCACGAGCCGCCGCACCTTCAGCCCGACGGCAGCAGATCCATGCGGATACACGATCGCCGTCTCTAACGTGCCTGGTCCGCATTCCTCGCACTTCAAGCGCCGCGGGATCGCTTCCACGTCAATGTCACCGAATAGCTGGATAAGATCGCCGGGATGATAGTGGTGGGCACGCTTGCAGCGATAACAGGCGAGCTTCACAAAACAGGGCGGGTCATTGAGCGCCGACAACCGCACAGTCTGATATCGCCTTCTTGATCCCGCCACGAGAACAGAAAGAGAACACCAATCAGCGGGAGTCAATTTGCGAATGTTAGGGCGCTGCAAAAAATGGTGCACATCCTGCACGCCCTCAAAGGGGGATTATAAAGGGGATTATAATTCGATCCCTTTCTGTAACTTATTGATATTTAGATTATTTTTGGATTTAAGTGGTGCGGACGACGGGACTCGAACCCGTACTCCCGGAGGAGGCAGATTTTCTTACCACTTCGGCTTTCGCCGCCGCCCGAAGGCGTTCGTGGTCTGGACTGTCCCTTCGCCATGGCCGCTTGGGCTTTAGGCGCCGCCCGTCCAGTCTCTACACCTTCCCCAAGAAGCACTCGGGGCTTGGCTCGGGATTGGCATCGGGGCTCAGCCCCTGAGCGTTCCCCGACTTTGAGCGGTTCTACGCCGCGGATTTCCCCGCGGGCACTCCAATTGAAGTCTGCTGCGTCTACCAGTTTCGCCACGTCCGCAAACAGGCACTCAGGCCTCGCTGGTCTTATGGTCTGCTTCGCGCTGCCGTGCAAGCATGGATGCCATGGCCTCAACCTGCCCCGCCACCGCGCGCACCGCCTCCGGATCACGGCCACGCACCACCACCCTTGTGCCGTAAATGCCATTCTCAAAGAATGGATAGGAGCCGATCTGCACGTCTGGCGCGGCCTCCTGGATTGCGCGCAGGGGGGCCGCCACATCCCCCTCCCGGTGATTGACCACTACGGTTTCGGAGATGAGCGGGATGCCAGTCTCAAGGGTGGGCGCCACCTCGTCCAGCATGGCCTGCATGACCGAAGGAATGCCCGCCATGACAATCACATTGCCGAGACGGAAGCCAGGCGCCTTGCTCACCGGATTGGGCACGAGCGTCGCGCCATGGGGAATGCGGGCCATGCGCAGGCGGGCCTCATTGAGATCCTCGGGCCTGATGCGCTCAAGCAGCATGGCCACAGCCTCGTCATTGACGGAAATGCCCACCCCGAAGGCGCGCGCCACCGAGTCGGCGGTAATGTCATCATGGGTCGGGCCAATGCCGCCAGTGGTAAACAGATAGGTGTAGCGGGTGCGCAGGGCATTCACCGCCGCCACGATTTCCTCCTCGACATCGGGCACCACCCGCACTTCCCGGACATCAATGCCGATCCGGGTCAGATATTCTGCGATATAGCCGATGTTCTTGTCCTTGGTGCGCCCGGAAAGGATCTCGTCACCGATCACCAGGATCGCGGCGGTTACTGAACTTGGCTGCATCGCTTGTTCCTCAGGGAATGATGCCTATGGGAAGCAGAACATGGGTCCGGTTGCAAGTCATGCGCGGCAGGATTAGGGTTGCCCGCCATGAAGCTTCCCTCTCCTCTCATCCGAGGCCGGCTCATACGGCGCTACAAGCGCTTCCTGGCCGACGTCCTGCTCGATACGGGTGATACCGTCACCGCCCATTGCGCCAATCCGGGCTCCATGATGGGGCTGATTGCCGAAGGCTCGGCGGTGTGGCTTTCGCGATCCACCAATCCCAACCGCAAGCTTGCCTATTCCTGGGAGCTGCTCGATCTCGATGACGGCAAGTTCCGGGCGCGTGTCGGCATCAATACCAGCCTTCCCAATGGGCTTGCCGCCGAGGCCATCACGGCGGGATGCATCACCGAGCTTGCCGGTTACGCGGGCCTTCGCCGCGAGGTGCGCTATGGCACCAACAGCCGGGTCGATCTCCTGCTCAGCGACCCCGCCCGGGGGGACTGCTATGTCGAGATCAAGAATGCCCATCTTGCACGCCAGCCGGGACTTGCCGAATTCCCGACAGCGTGACGGCCCGAGGCGCCAAGCACCTGCGCGATCTGACAGAAGTTGCAGCCAGAGGCGCGCGGGCGGTGCTGCTGTTCATCGTCCAGCGGGACGACTGCCAGGCGCTCAGCGTTGCCGATGACATCGACCCAGGCTATGCCGCTGCCTTCCGGGAGGCCATGGCAGCCGGGGTTGAAGGCCTCGTCTATGACTGCAGACTGAGCCTCACCGAAATTGTGATCAATCAGCGGTTGCCATTTGTTGATCGACCCCTCATTTCTGCTAGATCAGAACTGACACACGGTGCTTTCGCCTGAAGGCCTGCTTCATCTTTTTCGCTTACGATCGCGGGCAGACAGTCTCGCTTACGGTCGCGATCACGGGATAGGTAATGACCAGCTACGTTGACGCTTCCACCGCCCCTGCCATCAACACGGGCCAGGTGAAACTCTACAAGCCCGAGGACTTTGCCGGCATGCACAAGGCCGGCCGCCTTGCCGCCGAGGCCCTCGACATGCTGACCGAGTATGTGAAGCCCGGCGTCACCACGGCATTCCTCGACCGGCTGGCGCTCGAGTTCACCCTCGACAACAATGCCGTCTCCGCTTCTCTGCAATATCGCGGCTTCACAAAGTCGATCTGCACCTCGATCAATCACGTGGTATGCCACGGCATCCCCGGCGATCGCCCGCTGCGGGAAGGCGATATCGTCAATATCGACGTGACGCTTATCGTCGACGGCTGGTTCGGCGACACAAGCCGCATGTATCCGGTGGGCGAGATCTCCCGCAAGGCAGAGCGGCTGATCGAGGTTACCTATGAGTCGCTCATGCGCGGCATTGCCGCCGTGAAGCCCGGGGCCACCACCGGCGATATCGGCCACGCGATCCAGAGCTATGCCGAGGCCGAGCGCTGCAGCGTGGTGCGCGATTTCTGCGGCCATGGCCTCGGTCGCGTGTTCCACGATACGCCCAACATCCTGCACTACGGCAAGCCCGGCGAGGGTGTGGTGCTCAAGCCCGGCATGTTCTTCACAATCGAGCCGATGATCAATCTCGGCCGGCCACATGTGAAGATCTTGGCCGACGGCTGGACCGCCGTTACCCGCGATCGTTCGCTGTCGGCCCAGTTCGAACATGCGGTCGGGGTGACCGAAACCGGTTGCGAGATCTTTACACTCTCCCCCAAAGGCCTGCATTGTCCTCCCTATAATATCTGAAACAGGGGGCCGGGAGCCGCCTTCCCGCCCCGCCGGAATTTGCGTGGGGGCGCGCGAGGGATGGCTGAGGAGCAAACGGAGATTGAGCGACCGGCGCCGCATTATGCTGGGCATCGCGAGCGGTTAAGGGAGCGGTTCAGGACCCGAGGGCCGGACAGTCTTGCCGATTACGAGCTGCTGGAACTCCTCCTCTTCCGCTACATGCCACGACGGGACACCAAGCCCGTCGCCAAGGCGCTGATCGAGAAATTCGGCAGCTTTGCCGCGGTGATCGGAGCAAAACCGGAGCGGCTCATGGAAGTACCTGGCGTCGGCCCCGCCGTTGCCTTCGACCTCAAGGTGCTACAGGCTGCTGCGCTGCGCATGCAGCTGGTGACGGCGAGCGAGCGGCCAGTGCTGTCATCCTGGTCGACGGTCATCAAATATTGCCGCTCGGCCATGGCCTTCGAGGACCGAGAACAGTTCCGCCTCCTGTTCCTCGACAAGAAGAACCGGCTGATTGCCGATGAAGTGCAACAGCGTGGAACCGTGGACCATACGCCGGTCTATCCAAGGGAAGTCATCAAGCGGGCGCTCGATCTTGCCGCCAGCGGCATTATCCTGTGTCACAACCATCCGAGCGGCGACCCGACACCTTCCCGGGCCGATATCGACATGACAAAGTTCATCGTCGAAGCCGCATCCAAGCTCGGCATCGTGGTGCATGACCATATCATCGTCGGCCGCGAGGGGCATGCAAGCTTCCGCACGCTGGGGCTGATCTAGGGCGGATGGCAGCAGCCCAGGATGGGCTCGGGGCGGCGACCGGGTGTCGCCGGAGCGCCGGCACCGCCTCTGCCTCAGGCAGGAACGGCTGGCACAAGCCACTCTGGCATGCGTCAGGCGCCCTGGAAGTGATGGGCGAGGGCTTCTGGCGTATCGAGGTCGATGAGCGCTCCCTCCCCGGTCATTGCCACTTCGCAGATGGCTTCGGGATAGTCGCTCATGATCTGACGGGCGCCCATGTCGCCGGTCAGCTGTTCGATGCGGGAGAAGAAATCCGCCCCCCATAGTACAGGATTACCGCGCTTGCCGGCCACGGTGGCTATGCAGATGGCGCGGCCCTCGGCTGGGTTGAAGGCCGCGATCAGCCGGTTGATGTCGGCGGTGGTCACGAGCGGCATGTCGCCAAGGCAGATCAGCGCAGCGTCATCTTCCTCGGACACGGCGCGGATGCCGGCCTTGAGCGAGGTGGACAGGCCTTCGGCATAATCAGGATTGTGTATGAAGGCCACGTCAAGACCGGCAACCGCCTCACGCACGGCCTCAGCATCATGACCGGTCACCACGATTACCCGGGCAAGGCGGCTTGCCTTCGCCGCTTCGACCACGTGGCGCACCATAGGCTTCCCCGCCAGTGGAATGAGCAGCTTGTTGCGGCTGCCCATGCGGGTCGAACGGCCCGCTGCCAGCACGATACCCGCAACCTGCGGCGCCTTCTGGACGGCGGGCGATGGCAGCTCGCTGCGCGCAGTACGGTCGCGTGGCGAGGGGCGCGTCGGGATTTCGGTGAGCAGTCCGCCGGCGCCCATGTCCATGATATCTGCGGGGGTGACCTCGATATCGGCTAGCAGCCTCTGCAACACCCAGTCGAAGCCGTTGAGCTTGGGCGAGCGCGCGCAGGTCGGCACCCCGATGACCGGTTCGCTCTCAAGACGGCCCAGCATCATCAGATTGCCAGGATCCACCGGCATGCCGAGATGCAGGACATCGCCGCCAGCGGCGAGGAGCCCCGCCGGCACCACGTCGCCGCGATCGACGATGGCGGAGGCCCCGAGAATGAGGACTGGGGAGGCGCCCTGTTCACGGAGCGCTGCGAGAGCGGCTGCGACCTCGTGGGTATCGTGGGCGACGACCAGCGGATCGAGCAGGGTCGAACCCAGGCTTTCGACGCGCTGGCGGACCGCATTGATGCCCTTGTCGATGAGTGAGGGCTTGTCACCGGCAAGCCGCGTCACCACCAGGCCTACCGGCCGGGCTCGCAATGGACTGAGCGTCACCGGCGCGGCATTGGCCGTCGCAAGCAACTTCCGCGCAGCCTCGACTACAGCTTGCGGCACGGCAAACGGGATGATCTTCACCGTTGCCACCATCTGACGGGCCTCGACCAGGGCATGGTCCGGGACGGTCGCCACGGTGACGGATTCATGCAGGTGATTGATGCGGCGGATCAGATCGGCATCGATGCGGGCAATGCCGGCCTGAGAGGCATAGAGATTGCAGCGGCCGGTGAAAGGTTCGGCGACCTCGACCCCAGCGCCAGCGAGAGCGCCTGCAACGGCGCCCGCCGCCTCATCCTCCCCCACATCATCGGCATCGAGCCTCGCCGCATAAACAGATTCAATCCCCGCCGCTGCCAGCTGATCAACATCGTCGCGGGTCAGCACGCGGCCCTTCTTGAAACTGCCCGCCGCAAACCTGACCGAATGGCCAAGAATGCAGCCTTCTGCGGCACCGATGGGCATACGGCCGAAGATCATCGTAACTGCTCCTAATCGCCTGCCGATCCGAGGCGCAGGCAGCGCGTGATGCCCGCCATGATCGACACGGCAATTTCCGGCGCTCCACGCGCCCCGATATCGAGCCCGATCGGTGCATCAATTCGCTTCAGGTCATCTTCGGAAAATCCCGCCTGCCGCAGCCGCTCGAGGCGGCTTGCATGGGTCTTCCGCGAGCCGAGAGCGCCTATGTAGAAGCAGGCGCTGCGCAGGGCGAGGATGAGGGCCGGATCATCGATCTTGGGATCATGGGTGAGCGCGATGAGCGCCGTACGCTCGTCCAGGCTCATGCCGGTCAGAGCCTCGTCTGGCCACTGCACCAGAAGCGCAACATCGGTAAAGCGCTGTTCGGTGGCAAAGGCCTGGCGCGGATCGATGACGGTAACCGCATAGCCGAGGCTCCGGGCAATCGGCACCACATGCTGGGCGGCATGAACGGCGCCAATGACCACAAGCTGGAGGGCCGGATTGTAGATATTGATGAAAGCCTCTCCGTGGGGCGTTGCCACCACGCCGGAGCGGTCGAAGCGGAAGCCGTGCTCGAGCTCGCCGGCCAGGGGGTGAGAGGCGGCCTCGGCCTTGGTCACCAGTTCCTGCCGGCCGGTTGCAAGGTCGGTGATCAGCGCCAGCGCTTCCCGTTCAGCACACGCCTGCCGGATCCTGTCGAGAGTGGTTCTATCCATTTCGTGCTCAGGCGTTGAGGGGTTCTACAGCAATGCGAATGCGGCCGCCACAGGCAAGCCCAACGCGCCATGCGGTTTCATCGGCGACGCCGAACTCCAGCACCCGGAATCCGCCGTTGGCGATGACATCCTGGGCGGCAGTGATCACCTCACCCTCAACGCAGCCGCCCGAAACCGAACCTTCGAAGTTGCCCTCCTGATCGACGATGAGCTGGCTGCCTACGGGCTGGGGCGCAGAGCCCCAGGTCGAGATAACCGTGGCGATTGCCACCCGACGACCTTCCGACTGCCATTGAGCAGCCTGGCCCAACAGATCGGTCTCAACCATCGCGAACCATCCTTCCTCAGATTTCAGGCGGCCGGCGACTGTCTCAGCCAGCGCCGCGGATCATGCGCCCCCATGTCGGGTTTGAAAAGGGTTTCGGCAAGATCCTCTAGGCTTGCCAGATTATGGGCGGCGCGGAACTCGTCAACATGGGGAAGCATGGCGCGGATGCCGCTGGCGCGGGCCTCAAAACCGGCATAGCGCAGCAGCGGATTGAGCCAGATGAGCCGTGTGGCCGCCCGCTTCAACCGGCGCATCTCATCGGCCACGTAGGCTGCATCCTCGCGATCGAGCCCATCGGTAATCAGCACCACATGCGCTCCCTGCGCCAGTACCCGCCGCGACCAGCGGAAATTGAATTCATGCAGCGCATGACCGATGCGGGTGCCGCCAGACCAGTCGACCACGCTCTTCGAGACCCTGTCGAGCGCCTCGTCCACATCGCGTCGCTGAAGATCCCTGGTGATGTTGGTGAGCCGCGTGCCGAACAGGAAGACGCTAATCCGGTCACCGTCATTGGCAAGGGCATGGATGAAATGCAGCAGCATGCGGGTGTAGCCCGACATGGAGCCCGATATGTCGCAGAGAAAGACGAGCGGCGGCAGGCGCATTCGCCGTTCCTTACGGGGGAAGCCGATGAGCTGCCCACCGGCACGCAGCTGCTGGCGCAGGGTACGGCGCAGGTCGAGTTCGGCACCCGAACTGCTCGCCCGGAAACGGCGGGTGGGCCGCGGCTCGCGCAGGAGACGCATGCGCGCGAGGGCTGCCTTTGCCTCGGCCTGTTCCTCGCTGCTCATCTGCTCAAAATCCTTGTGCCGCAGGATCTCATCGAGCGAAGCCGAGAAGCTCGCATCCAGCTCCAGCTCCTGCGCGGGCTGTCCCTGCGGCAGGTCCTGCTCGTCGAACAGGGCTTCGGCGAGGCGACGGGATCCGGCGCGCCTTTCCGAGGGGCCCTGGAGGCGCGAAATCTGCGCAAGCAGAAGGGAGAGAAGCTGCTCCCGCATCTTGGGCGCGCGCCAGAAGGCATCGAAGGCCTGATCAAAGAAGGGCTGCTGGTCGTGACGGGACACGAAGCAGGCGCGAAGCGTGCAGTAGAAGTCCGCCCGCGAGGTGATGCAACCAAGCTGCAGCGCTTCCAGCGCATCGGCGATGCGTCCCGGTCCCACGGGAATCCCGCCCTTCCGCAGGATGCGAGCGAAATGCATGACATTTTCGGCCAGCCTGCCGCCTTCAGGATCGGGGGATGAGCCTGCGTCCGGCGCCGCCGTCATCACAGCCTGCCGCGCGCAGCCAGTTCCTGCTGGATCTCGGCCAGAAGCCGCTCGACCTCGCTGCCCTGCATCCGGGAAATATCGTCCTGATACTTGAGCAGCACGCCCAGGGTCTCGTTGATGGTGGCAGGGTCGAGCACCGTGCGGTCGAGACTGTGCAGCGCCGTAACCCAGTCGATGGTTTCGGCAATGCCTGGCCGCTTGAACAGATCCTCGCCGCGCAGGGCCTGGACGAAAGCCGTGACCTCTCTGGCGAGCCGCTCCGAGGCATCGGGCACGCGCAGGCGAAGGATTTCGAGCTCGCGCTCGGCATCGGGATAGTCCACCCAGTGATAGAGGCAGCGGCGCTTGATCGCGTCATGGACCTCGCGGGTGCGGTTTGAGGTCACGATGACGATGGGCGGTTCCTCGGCCCGGATGGTGCCGAATTCGGGAATGGTGACCTGGAAGTCCGACAGGAGCTCCAGCAGATAGGCCTCGAAAGCCTCATCCGTCCGGTCGAGCTCATCGATCAGCAGCACCGGCGCCATGCCGGGCGCGGCTTCCAGCGCGCGCAGCAGTGGCCGCCGGATCAGGAAGCGCTCGGCAAAGATGTCGGTGGACAACCGCTCGCGATCGACAGTGCCGGCGGCCTCCGCCAGCCGGATCTCGATCATCTGGGCGGGATAGTTCCACTCGTAGACGGCGGATGAAACATCAAGGCCGTCATAGCACTGAAGACGGATGAGTGGCCGGTCCAGCATGCGGGAGAGGACCTTGGCGATCTCCGTCTTGCCGACGCCTGCCTCACCCTCGAGAAAAAGCGGCCGGCGCATGCGCAGGGCGAGAAAGAGAACCGTGGCGAGCGGCCTGTCGGAGACATAGCCGGCCGCCTGCAGGCCCTCGAGGGTCGCATCGATCGATACGGGCAGGTCGGTCATAGGCTTGAGCCTTCCTGCCCGTTTCCTTGCAGGCCATATCCCATCAACGGCTGGCTTGCTCGACGGCGCGCTTGGCCATGACCGTCACGAGATGGGCGCGATACTCGGCGCTGGCATGGATGTCGCTGTTGAGACCATCGGGAGACACGCGGATCGCCTCCACCGCCTGAGGTGTAAAGCCCGAGGTGAGCGCCTGCTCCATCTCCGGCACCCGGAAGACGCATGGTCCCGCTCCGGTCACGGCAACGCGTACGCCGCTGCCGGTGTCGGCGACAAAGACACCGACCATGGCATAGCGCGAGGCGGGGTTGCGGAATTTCACATAGCCCGCGCGGCGCGGCACCGGGAAGGCGATCTCGGTAATGATCTCGCCATCTTCCAGCGCCGTCTCGAACAGGCCGACGAAGAAGTCATCGGCCGCAATCTCGCGGCGGTTGGTGCGGATGGTTGCCCCCAGGCCAAGGCAGGCAGCCGGATAGTCCGCCGCCGGATCGTTATTGGCGACCGACCCTCCGATCGTGCCCCGATGGCGCACATGAGGGTCGCCGATCAGCCCGGCAAGATGGGCCAGCGCCGGGATCGCCTGCTTCACCGTGGCAGACAGGGACACATCCTCGTGGATGGTGCCCGCCCTAATCACCAGGGTGCTGCCGGCAAGCTCGATCCCGCTGTTGTTCAGGCCGCCGAGATCAATGACATCGGAAGGCTGGGCCAGCCGCTGCTTCAGGGTCGGAATCAGCGTCATGCCGCCCGACATGTACTTGCCGTCGCTGGCCGCAGCCATCAGGCGGGCGGCTTCATCGATGGTCGCGGGCCGGTGATATGTGAAATCATACATGGTGCTCAGTTCCTGTCCTATTCAGCGGCCAGTCGCGGCGCCCGGTCGCGCGCGATTCGCCAGACGACTTCCGGAGTGGCCGGCATCGGAATGTCCCGCACGCCGAGCGCATCGGTGATCGCGTTAATCACGGCGGCCGGCGCCGCGATCGCCCCGGCCTCGCCGCAGCCTTTGATGCCCAGCGGGTTCGACGGCGCCGGGGTGACGGTGAAGTCGAGTTCGAAGCTCGGCAGGTCGTCTGCCCGCGGCATGCAGTAGTCCATGTAGGAGCCGGTAAGCAACTGGCCCGTCTCCGGATCATAGCGGCAGCCCTCGGTCAGCGCCTGGCCGACGCCCTGGGCGATACCGCCATGGACCTGGCCTTCGACGATCATCGGGTTGATGACATTGCCGAAATCATCCACCGCGACCCATTTCACGATCTCGGTGGTGCCGGTCTGCGGATCGATCTCGACCTCGCAGACATGGCAGCCGGCCGGGAAGGTGAAGTTGGTGGGATCGTAGAAGGCGCTTTCCTTAAGCCCCGGCTCGATCTCGCTCGTCGGGAACTTGTGGGCGACATAAGCGGCCAGGGCCACCTCGCCGAAAGCCATCTTGCGGTCGGTGCCCTTCACGGTGAAGTTGCCGTCGCGGAATTCGATATCGCCTTCAGCCGCTTCCATGACATGGGCGGCAACCTTGCGGGCCTTGGCCTCGATCTTGTCGAGGGCGCGGAAAATGGCCGACATGCCCACCGCCCCGGACCGGGAGCCGTAGGTGCCCATGCCGAACTGCACCTTGTCAGTATCGCCATGGACGATCGACACCTGGTCGATCGGAATGCCCAGACGCTCGGAAACGAGCTGGGCAAAGGTCGTCTCATGCCCCTGACCATGGGCATGGCTGCCGGTCAGCACCTCGACATTGCCGGTCGGGTTGACGCGGACTTCAGCGGATTCCCACAGACCGACGCCGGCCCCAAGGGAGCCGATGGCGGCCGAGGGGGCGATGCCGCAGGCCTCAATATAAGTCGAGAGGCCGATGCCCCTGAGCTTGCCGCGGCGCTCGGACTCGGTGCGGCGGGCGCCAAAGTTCCGGTAATCTGCAAGCTCGAGGGCACGCTCGAGGGAGGCGTGATAGTTGCCCGCGTCATAGGTCATGATGACCGGGGTCTGATGCGGGAAGGTGGTGATGAAGTTGCGGCGCCGGATCTCAGCTGGATCCATGTTGAGGTCACGGGCGGCCGTTTCCACCATGCGCTCCACCACATAGGTCGCCTCCGGCCGCCCTGCCCCGCGATAGGCATCGACCGGCGCGGTATTGGTATAGACCGCATCGACTTCGGCATAGATCGCCGGCAGGGCGTACTGGCCGGAGAGAAGCGTGGCGTAGAGATAGGTCGGCACGCAGGAGGAGAAGGTCGAGAGATAGGCGCCCAGATTGGCAATGGTGTGGACCTTCAGCCCCAGGAAGCGACCGTTTTCGTCCATCGCCAGCTCGGCGGTGGTGACATGGTCCCGGCCATGGGCATCGGCGAGGAAGGCCTCGGAGCGGTCCCCGGTCCACTTCACGGGGCGTCCGACGCGCTTGGCCGCCCAGACGCAGACGGTTTCCTCCGCATAAATGAAGATCTTGGAGCCGAAACCACCACCCACATCCGGGGCAATCACCCGCAGCTTGTGCTCCGGAGCAATGCCGACAAAGGCCGACAGGACCAGCCGGGCGACATGCGGGTTCTGGCTGGTAGTATAGAGGGTGAAGGTCTCGGTGCCGGCGTCATAGTCGCCAATGGCAGCGCGCGGCTCCATGGCATTTGGGATGAGCCGGTTGTTCACCAGCTCCAGCCTCGTGATGTGATGCGCGCGGGAGAAGGCCTGGGCCACCGCCTCGGCATCGCCCAACGACCACTGGAATACGGTGTTGTCGGGGGCCTCGTCATGAACGGGCGGGGCGGAAGAGCTCCGCGCCGAGGCCGTATCGATGACGGCCTCGAGGGGCTCGTAATCGACGTTAACAAGTTCGGCTGCGGCCTTGGCCTGATTGAGTGTTTCGGCAATGACCACCGCCACGTGATCGCCCACGTAGCGGACCTTGCCCTGGGCAAGCGCCGGATGCGGGCCTGCCTTCATGGGCTGGCCATCCTTGGAGTGGATCATCCAGCCGCAGATCAACCCGCCAATATTGTCAGCGGCCAAATCCTCGCCCGTGAGCACCGCCACGACGCCGGGTGCCGCCAGCGCGGCGCTCGTATCGATCGAGCGGATGCGGGCATGGGCATAAGGCGAACGCAGAAAATAGGCATAGGTCTGGCGCGGAAGATTGATGTCGTCGGTATACTTGCCCTTGCCCGTGATGAAGCGCTGGTCCTCCCTACGGAGCACCCGCTTCCCGATGCCGGTCTCTGACATGTGCATTCCCTCCCAAAGGGGTGCCTCAGGCAGCTTCTACTGCTCTCTTGTTGGCGACGGAATCGATGGCCTTGACGATATTGTGGTAGCCCGTGCAGCGGCAGATATTGCCCTCGAGCTCGTGGCGGATGGTGGCCTCATCCAGCCCGTTGGGGTGACGGTTGACGATGTCGATGGCGGTCATGATCATGCCGGGCGTACAAAAGCCGCACTGGAGGCCATGATGCTCGCGGAAAGCCTCCTGCATCGGATGCAGCTTGCCGTCCTTCGCCAGTCCCTCGATGGTGGTGACCTCCGCCCCCTCGCACTGTACCGCAAGCATGGTGCAGGACTTGATGGACTTGCCATTGACATGAACGACGCAGGCGCCGCACTGGCTGGTGTCGCAACCCACATGGGTGCCGGTCAGCCCGAGATTGACGCGCAGGAACTCCACGAGCAGGGTGCGCGCCTCGACTTCGCCTGTCACCGCCTTGCCGTTCACGGTCATGGATACTGTGGGCACTCCGAGCCTCCCTCGATTGCCGGTTCTGTGGGGCAGCAGCCGGCTGCCTTCGCCTGAACCATTCTCAGATGAATTCTAATCTGAGACCACGGAGGCGAAGCGGTCAAGAGGACTTACGAGGCATCCACGATCTTCGGGCGCCGCAGGCCAAATCCCCCGGAAAAAAGCAATGCGCCGGGCGCAGGGCCCGGCGTTGGTGCTTGAGCGAGGTCCGAATTCTGTCGGTTAGGCCGACTCGCAGCCAGGTGAGATCCTCACCACCGCTTGCGGCGGTCATCGGCCGTGCTCTGGCCGACACACACTCCAAGGATGAAGCCAAGCAGGGCCGCAACGCCTAGCACGGCGGATGTGGTACCAGGATTTTCCCGGGCGGTCGCAGTCAGAGCATGGCCCGAGACCTGCCCGGCAAGACGCCGCGCCTCGCGGGAGACATCCTCATAGGCGTGGCCCGCCTGCTCGCGCACATCGCCAAGAAGCTCGGCACCCTTGTCTGCCAGGGCGCCACGCAGGCCAGCCACCTCCCTGCGCAATTCGGCGATCTGCTTCTCGAGAGCTGCCTTCGCATCGTCCATACCATTCGCCATCGTACCGCTCCAGATAATTTCCGAGGATGAAAACGCCCGCTGCGCCTTATTGTTCCTTGGAATGACTATGCAGTTCTGATGCATCCTATACAGTGCATCAATCCAACAAGAATAATCACAATCATCAGAACGCGCATTGATCTGAAGCATGGAGGAGACAAATGGAGGACAGTCTGTCCGGACAGGTTTTCGTCATTACCGGGTCCGGCAAGGGACTGGGCTATGCGATCGCGGATGAGCTTCATCGCGCGGGCGCGATGCTGGCCCATGTGGTGCGCTCCGACAGTGCCGCGGATCTGGTGCAACAGCAGTTCGGCGAAAGGTCGATCGTCATCGTCGGCGACGTGACCGACCCGGCCATTGCCGGGACTGTCATACGGGCGACGCTCGAAACCTTCGGGCGCATCGACGGCCTGGTCAACAATGCCGGTGTCATCCAGCCGATCGGCCCGATGAGCGAGGTCGATGACGAGAGCTGGGCCCTCTCCATCCATACCAATCTCATCGCTCCCTATCGTCTCACCGCTGCTCTGCTTCGCGCGCCCAGTCAGGGAGAGACCCGGCGGATCGTGAACATCTCCAGCGGAGCCGCCCACCGTCCGCTCGATGGCTGGAGCGCCTATTGCGCCGGCAAGGCGGGACTTGCCATGCTCACCCGCTCGACCCAGCTCGAGTTTGGCAGTCGTGGCATCCTGTGCTTCGGTCTCATACCGGGGCTCGTCGATACGGAAATGCAGGAAACCATCCGCCAGTCGGCCTTCAACGAGGTGAGCCACATTCCCCGCGCCTATCTGCGGCCCGCGTCCGAGCCGGCACGCTTCGCCGCCTTCCTGCTGTCAGGCGAAGGCGATGGCCTGGCCGGCCAGGAGGTCGACATCCGCGACGCCTCCCTCCGGCAGAGGCTGGGCCTGCCGCCGCTCGGCTGATTTCAGCGCACTCGCCGTTCCAACGACAGGCACAGGCCGAAGAAGACCAGGAGCGCGCCGGTGGTGCCCTCGAGGAAGCGGGCAACCAACGGCCGGCGCAGCCAGGTCGAGATCGGCGCGCAGGCAAGCGTCAGGGCGGTAAACCACAAGACGCCCATGGCGACATGGATCAAGGCATAGAGTACGCTCCAGCCCAGCACCGAGCAATTGCCCGGCAGGAACTGCGGCAGGAAGCTTACATAGAAGATGCCGACCTTGGGGTTGAGCAGGTTGCTGAACAAGCCTTGCGCAAAGGACTGGCGAGCGGTGTGATCTTGGCTGGGGGCGCCATGGGGGGACAGCCCGAGAGCGGACGGCGCGCCGTTTCTCACGGCATTGCGCAGCATGTTCAGCCCCAGCCAGATCAGATAGGCAGCGCCTACCATTTTCAGCAGAAAATAGAGGACTTCAGACAGGGTGAGGATGGCGCCGATGCCGATCGCCGCCATCAGACCCCAGAGGAGAACGCCGCATAGGATGCCGGAGGCGGTGGCTAAGGCCGGGCGCACACCCTCGATGGCCGCGGTGCGCAGAACCAGCGCCGTATCGATGCCGGGAGTGATGGTCAGCAGCGCCGCAGCGAGTGAAAATGTGGCCAGTGCCGTCATGGGATCCATGGGTCGCTCCTTGCCGTGCCGGCCAGAATGCCGCCAACCGCGACGGGAAATTTCCATAGCATGACAGGGCCATTGTGGGCACTTGAGGCCCGGCTCTGCCGCGGATCAGAGGTTCTGCGGACGTGATGGCGCTTTTCCGGCCAGGTCATGGCCCGATCGGGCCGCCCACGGCGGTATGGTAGTGTCAGGCCGTCGCGGCGGGAGAGGTCAGCGGCATCGTCCCCGCGGGAAGGCAACCTCGCTGGCCGTTGCGCGGGCTGGATAACGAGGCCGATCGTGATATGCAGTGGCGACATCCATGGCGCGGACAGGCCCCGCGCATTCGAACCGGGAGACAGGCGTGACAATCACGGTTTTCGGCATAAGGAACTGCGATACGGTGAAGAAGGCCCGCAGCTGGCTCGATGCCCAGGGCATCGCCTACCGCTTCCATGACTTCAGGGCGGCGGGCGTTGATGAGGCACAGATCCGCCGCTGGGCGCAGGCGGCAGGCATTGACAGGCTGCTCAACAGGGCGGGCACAACCTTCCGCCAGCTGCCGGCCGAGGACAAGGCCTGCCTCGATGACGACTGGGCCGTGGCGCTGATGGTGCAGCATCCGACCCTGATCAAGCGCCCGGTGCTCGAGCGCGGCGATCTCGTACTGGTCGGGTTCAAGCCGGAAGTCTATGCAGCGGCGCTGAAGTAGCGGCGCAAACAGCTGGAACGTTGGGCGCGTGTTCAGGGAAGCGGGAGCCCGCTCCTAAGCGGCTTCTCGATAGCAAGTTAAGGCAGGCCTCAGCCCCCAAGCATGCCGGATCAAGCGCCTTGCGCCAATGCAGCGGCGACATCCGGTCCGATACCTGAAACGTCCCCGTCAGAGGCAGACGCTGGCATGACTGTCCGTGAACACGGGAACGCGAAAGGATCACGGCGCAATCATTACTGTTCCGCCAGGTCAAGCGGCAGAAGCGACAAGCAGGCGCGCCGGTGTCAAGTAAACGCCGACTACCCCTCTGCCGCTTCACGGGTCTTGCGTTTTACGCGACAAGCGCTCGGCTGGTTGATCATGCCCAGTCCAGCGCAAGTGCACCGGTGCCCCTGATGGTCGGCTCGCATTACTGGGGCCATTCGCGGCCTGCAGAGCGACACGAGGCCGATCCGGTTAAAGCGGCGCTAGGTCCGGGGAATTACCCCTCGAGGTCACCGCAAGGAAAGAACCGCTCCTCCACATGAAAAAGGGGCGATGCATCGCCCCTTCCCCGAACCGCCTGTGCAGGCCATCAGATATCGTCGATCACCCCGTCGCCATCGCCGCGCAGGAGCGAGCTTGCCACAAGCCCTGCATTGGCGCGGATCGCCGCTTCGATGGCGGCGGCGACATCGGGATTGTTGCGCAGGAACAGCTTGGCATTCTCGCGGCCTTGGCCAATGCGCTCGGAGTTGTAGGAATACCAGGAGCCCGACTTCTCGACGATGCCGGCAGTCACGCCCAGGTCGATCAGCTCGCCTACCTTGGAAATGCCCTCGCCGTACATGATGTCGAATTCGACCTGCTTGAAGGGCGGCGCCACCTTGTTCTTCACCACCTTCACGCGGGTCTGGTTGCCGATGACGTTCTCGCGCTCCTTGATCGCGCCGATGCGGCGGATGTCGAGGCGGACGGAGGCATAAAACTTGAGCGCGTTGCCACCGGTCGTGGTCTCGGGATTGCCAAACATCACGCCGATCTTCATGCGGATCTGATTGATGAAGATCACCATGCAGTTGGACTTGGAAATCGAGCCGGTGAGCTTGCGCAGGGCCTGGCTCATGAGGCGGGCCTGAAGGCCGGGAAGGCTGTCGCCCATCTCCCCCTCAAGCTCGGCCTTGGGCGTGAGTGCGGCCACGGAGTCGACAACCAGAACCTCGATGGCGCCGGAGCGGACGAGGGTATCTGCAATCTCGAGAGCCTGCTCGCCGGTATCAGGCTGCGAGATCAGCAGCTCGTCGAGATTGACGCCGAGCTTGCGCGCATAGACCGGATCGAGGGCATGTTCCGCGTCGATAAAGGCGCAGATGCCGCCACGCTTCTGTGCCTCGGCCACAGTATGCAGGGCGAGCGTGGTCTTACCGGAAGATTCCGGGCCGTAGATCTCGATGATGCGGCCGCGGGGGAGACCGCCAATGCCCAGGGCAATGTCGAGGCCAAGGGAGCCGGTGGAGACCACTTCTGTCTCGACCGCCTTGTCGCCCTGGCCGAGCTTCATCACCGAGCCCTTGCCGAAATGCCTCTCGATCTGACCAAGCGCTGCTTCGAGCGCCTTCTGCTTGTCCATTGTCCCGCTCTCAATCACGCGCAGTTCTGGTTTCGACATGAGCTCATCCTTATTTCACAAGGCCGGCAAAGGCGCAACGAGCGGCCGAATGTTCTTCTTTGTATACGATATGTATCTGTTTTGTTCCGTTTTGCAAGCGTAAAACGCCCAGGGAACATGACAAAGTCCCATCGTGCCACGCCTTCTGCGCACGCGCGGAGATAGACGATTCGATCCATCAGTACGCTGCGGACACCCGCAGAGCGGGCATTACAGCATCATGACAGTCAACGCCCCTTGGAACTGAAAAATTCGTGATTATATCCGTACCACTGTATGGACCAGTCTGAACTGAGGATCGCAGGTGCCACGGTTCAAGATGCATTCCATTCCGGGCCCGTTCCCCTGACATCTGACGATGTTCTGCGGCGAGTACGTTGTTGTGTCTCGTCTAGTCCAGAAGCGGAACCAATTCGCTCACAGATCGTTAACGCTCTACTCGAGCCGGATCCCTTTTGCTGATGGATAGTATTTCATGACACGTCTGGTCGTCGTCTCGAACCGTGTGGCGAACTTTGACGCCAAGGATGCCAATACGGGTGGACTTGCCACGGCCCTTAAGTCCGCCCTCGAAGAGTCGGGTGGAATATGGTTCGGTTGGAGTGGGAGTGTCTGTACAACCAGCACTCCCTCTTTGCATGTGAAGCATTATGGTCGGGTAGCGCGGGCCACCCTTGACCTGCCCAAGGCCGACTATGACGGCTTCTATACAGGCTTCGCCAACGGAACGCTCTGGCCGCTCCTGCATTTCCGCGTCGACCTCATGAAGTATGACCGCGAGGCGCATGCCGCCTATCAGCGGGTGAATGACCGGTTTGCGCAGGAGCTGCACAAGCTGCTCAAGCCGGACGACATCATCTGGATCCACGACTACCAGCTCTTTGCCCTCGGGCGGAAATTGCGGCGCCTCGGCGTCAATCAGCAAATCGGCTTCTTCCTGCATACCCCCTTCCCTACCTGGCAGATCCTGAGCGCGCTGCCCGTGCATCGCGATCTTGCCAGCGACCTCGCCGCCTACGACCTGGTCGGCACGCAGACGGCGGATGACGCCGAGGCCATGCAGACCTTCCTCAAGCGCATGCTGGGCATCCGTTTCATCGGAAGCGAGGCGCCGCTCGGAACCCGCCGGCTCAGGGTTCAGGCCTTCCCCATCAGCATCGATCCGGAACGGGTAAACCAGGAAGCCGCGCGGGCCGCCTCGTCGCAAACCACCCGCAATCTGCGGAAGAGCCTCAATGGACGCAACCTGATCCTGGGCGTGGACCGGCTTGACTATACCAAGGGCATCCCCCATCGCCTCGAGGCGGTGGGCCAGTTCATGCGCCACTTCCCGGAACGGGTTGATGACGTGACCTATCTGCAGATCTCGCCGCCAACGCGAGAGGAGGTCTCGGCCTATCAGCAGCTGCGGACGGAGGTCGAGGAAACAGTCGGCCGGATCAACGGGCAATTCTCCGGATTTGACGCCGGACCGATCCGCTATCTCCGGAAGTCGTTCTCACAGACCGCGCTGTTCGGCTTCTATCGCACCGCCCGCGTGGGGCTGGTGACGCCACTCAGGGATGGCATGAATCTGGTGGCCAAGGAATATGTGGCAAGCCAGGACGCAGGTGATCCCGGGGTGCTGGTGCTGTCCGAATTTGCCGGGGCGTCCAAGGAGCTGGACGGCGCCCTCATCGTCAATCCCCACGACATCGACGCTGTGGCGCTCGCCATCCATCGTGCCCTGAACATGCCGAGAGAGGAGCGCATTGCCCGGCATCACGCGTCAATGGAGCGGCTCCGGGACAACGACCTCGCCAACTGGCGGGGTAGCTTCCTCAAGGCTCTGGCCAGCCAGGGTTCGGGCTTCGACATTGTGGTGGATACCGCAAGGGCCGCATCGGCCGTCCGGCCGCCGCTTCGTCCCAATGGCTCGGCCCAGATCCGGCCTTCGGCCTTCTCGCGCTGAACCTTTACGGCCTCTCGCTCATCCACCTGCGCCCTGACGGACCCGGGTCGATGAGCCCTGCAAGCCAGCCTCGGAACGAATCCACGCTGTCGATGCGCTCATGCGCCAGCGTGGGCGCCGTCCCCCCGACTCTGATCGACAGCCCGTCGAGGCTGCGCACCAAGGCAAATGCGTCCTCGTCGGTTACGTCATCGCCGGCAAAAAGCGGTCGCCGCCCGACAAAGGGCGGTTCGGCCAGGAACTGGGCGATGGCGCCGCCCTTGCTAACCCCGCGGGGCTTCACCTCCACCACCATCTTTCCGGGCTGCAGGACGAGCCCGCCATGGGGCGCTACCGCTGCCGCCACCAGCTGCTGGACCTCGCGGTGCAGTTCCGGCCGCAAGCGATAGTGGAGCGCAATCGCCCTGCCCTTGTCCTCAAGCAGCACGCCGGAATGGGTTGAGGCAAAAGCCTGCAAGGTCAGGCGCACAGCATGGAGGGCCGCCACATCCACCGGATATTCATGGAGCCGGCCGTGGGCATCCCGCCGCTCCTGACCGTGCAGGCCAGCGGCTGGCAGGACGAGGCCGCCCATTAAAGCGTCAATCTGGGCGATGGGCCTGCCGCTCACGATCGCCAGGGCGCCATCGAAGCGCCTGGCAACTTCTGCCAGAATGCGGGTGAGGCGATCATCGGGATGAACATCCTGCGGCGTTGGGGCGAGATGGAACAGGGTGCCATCAAGATCGAGAAACAGGGCCCAATTCCGATCAAGCCGCATGGCGAGGTCAACAGGCAATTCTGATGCCGGGGGCAGCGTCGTCTGCTCTTCTGTCATTTATCCATAGTGCAACGGCTCCCGGAACACGGCAAGCAGAGGCTTGCGCCTTTACAGAGCGGAGCAGGCCGCGCCAAGATGCGGGTCATCCGGTTCGGGCGGCCGCCTCAGACGAAGCCGGGGTGCGAAAGAACGCCCGATGAGCCAAGGCGGGCGAGCCCGAACCTCACCATTCTCGATCCGAGGCCATATCATGAAGATCGAAGACATCAGGACGCTCGACCACAAGGGCTGGACCGAGCAGGCGGCAAAGATTTCCTTTGAAGGCCGCAACTTCATCGACGGCGAGTTCATCGAGGCCCGATCCGGCCGCAAGTTCGAGAAGGTCAATCCGGCAACCGGCGCGGTCGTCGCCTCGGTCAGCCGCAGCGACGAGACGGATGTGGATGCCGCTGTGCGCTCGGCGCGAAAGGCCTTCCGCAGCGGAGTATGGTCGCGCATGGCGCCGCGCGACCGCATGGACGTGCTCTATCGCTTCGCCGACCTGATCCGGGCTCACACGCTGGAATTCGCCCTGCTCGATACGCTCGACATGGGCAAGCCGATCATGGACATGGTGAATTCGGACGTGCCAGGTTCGGCCCAGTGCATCCAGTTCTTCGCCGAGACCATCGACAAGATCGAGGGTCAGGTCACCAACACGGCTGCCAATGCCTTCCACTACATCCTGCGCCAGCCTCTCGGGGTCGTCGCTTGCATCGTGCCGTGGAACTATCCGCTGATGATGGCGGCGTGGAAGATCGCGCCGGCGCTGGCGGCGGGCAATACGGTCGTGCTCAAGCCCGCCGAGCAATCGCCGCATTCGGCCTCGCTGCTGGCGCGTCTGTTCATGGAGGCGGGCGGCCCGGCCGGTGTGCTCAATGTGGTCCAGGGTTTGGGGCACGAAGCGGGCAAGGCGCTGGCCCTGCATATGGACGTGGACAAGATCGGCTTCACCGGCTCGGTCGAGGTTGGCAAGCTGATGCTGGTCTATGCCGGGCAGTCAAACATGAAGCGGGTGACCACCGAATGCGGTGGCAAGACCCCGCAAATCATCCTCTCGGACGTGCCGGATCTCGACAAGGCGGTGACCTATGCGGTGAACGGCATCTATGGCAACCAGGGCGAGGTCTGCAATGCCGGCTCCCGCTTGCTGGTCGATGCCAAGATCCATGACGACTTCATCCAGCGCTTCATCGAGAAGAGCAAGACGGCCTTCGTGCCAGGGGATCCGCTTGATCCGGCAACCACCATGGGACCGCTGGTGACCCGCGAACAGCAGTCGCGGGTGCTGGGCTATATCGCCAAGGGCAAGGAAGAAGGCGCCCGGCTGGCCATGGGCGGGAATGTGCCCGAGCAGCTCCAGGCCGGCTCCTATGTGGCGCCGACGCTGTTCACAGGCGTTAACAACAACATGACGATTGCCCGGGAAGAGATCTTCGGTCCGGTCGCGGCGGTGATCCCGATCCGCGGTATCGAGGAGGCAGTCGAGATCGCCAATGACACGATCTTCGGCCTAGCCGCCAGCATCTGGACACGGGATGTGACGACCGCCCACCGGGTGGCCCGTGACGTGGAAGCCGGCGTCGTATGGGTCAACTGCTTCGACCATGGCGACATGACCCAGCCGTGGGGTGGGTTCAAGCAGTCTGGCAATGGTCGCGACAAGTGCCTCGAGGCGCTACAGCACTATACCCAGACCAAGTCGGTGTGGGTGGATCTCGGCGATTGAGGGCTGTCGCCGCAAAGCAAAGAGCCCGCCTCCCGCGGCGGGCTCATCTCAGGTTCCAGAGCCGGCCATCACCCCGGCAGGCCGATGATCTCGCGGGCCTGAGCCGGAGTTGCCACTGGATGGCCGATGGCCGTGATGATCTGGGCGGCGCGCTCGACAAGCGCCGCATTGCTCGGGGCAAGCTTGCCGCGCTCGATATAGAGATTGTCCTCAAGCCCCACGCGCACATGGCCGCCGAGGATTACCGCCTGGGCGACCATGGTGAACTGCTGGGCGCCGATGCCGAAGGCAAACCACTGTGAGCCGGGCGGCAGCATGGCGCGCATGTAGTGCATGGCCTCCGGCGTTGCCGGCTGGCCCCAGGGCACCCCGAGGCAGATCTGGAACAGATGGGGCGGCTTCAGCTGGCCGCGGTCGATCATCGCCTGGGCAAGGCGGATGTGGCCGGCCTCGAAGACCTCAAGCTCCGGCACCACGTCGGCCTCCATGATCACCTTCGCCATCTCAGCGAGATGGCCGGGCGTGTTCATGAACACCGTATCGCCCATGTTGAAAGTGCCCATGTCGAGGCTGCAGATGTCGGGGCGCAGCACCGGGATATGGCGAGTGCGCATCTCCGGCGATGCGAGGGTCGTCCCCGGCCCGCCGACGCGCGGATCCTCGGCGCTGGGCAGGAAGCGGCCGCCAGTACCGGTGGTGAGGTTGATCACCAGCTCCTTATTCTCGCGGCGGATGAGATCCACCGTCTCGCGGTAAAGCTCGAGATCAAGGCTTGCCTTGGTGGTCTGCGGGTCACGAACATGGATGTGAACGATGGCAGCGCCCGCCTCGGCCGCCTCGAGCGACGATCGCGCGATCTGGGCGGGCGTTACGGGAACCGCGGGATTCTTGGAAGGCGTATCCGCGCTTCCTGTGACAGCACAGCAGATGATAACCGGACGGGCCATGGAGACACCTCGACAGATGAGGACTACGTCAGCTCGGAGAGTCGGTGGAAGTGGCTGGCGTCACCTCGCGCAGGACGCGCTCGATGTCCGCCATCTCGAAGGGCTTCTGAAGTGCGGGAATGGAGGCATATGGCCCCGTCAGCATCGACGAGCCGTAACCGGTGGCAAAGACGAAGCTGATCTTTCTCTCCAGGAGAAAGTCGGCAACCGGATAGGTAAACTCGCCCTCGAGATTGAGATCGAGAATCACGAAATCGAAAGTCTCTTCGGCAAGACGGGCCAGAGCGGCATCGATCTGTCCGCAGACCTCGACGCTCGAACAGCCAAAGTCGAGGAGCATGTCCTCGATCAGCATCGCTACCAGGACTTCATCCTCTACGACGAGTACGCGCAAGCTTCCCCCCTACTTGCGTGGGAACCGGAGCCGGCTTGCGCCGCCGGCTCCGGCGTTGACCTTGTTCTTGTATCAGTTCGGCAGCTGGCGCACGGCACCGCGGGCTGCACTGGTGGCGAAGGCAGCATAGGCCCTGAGCGCGGTCGAAACCTTGCGCTTGCGCGGCTCGGCCGGCTTCCAGGCGGCATCGCCCTTGGCTTCCATCGCCCGGCGACGGGCTGCCAGTTCCTCGTCCGAAACTGCAAGATGGATCCGGCGCGCGGGGATGTCGATCTCGATGGTGTCGCCTTCCTCAACCAGCGCGATATTGCCCCCCTCGGCAGCCTCCGGCGAGACATGGCCGATGGACAGGCCAGACGAGCCACCGGAGAAGCGACCATCGGTCACCAGGGCGCAGGCCGCACCCAGCCCCTTCGACTTCAGATAGCTGGTGGGATAGAGCATCTCCTGCATGCCGGGTCCGCCGCGCGGGCCCTCATAGCGGATCAGCACCACATCGCCGGGATTGATCTTGTTGGTGAGGATGCCAGTGACGGCCGCGTCCTGGCTCTCGAAGATGCGCGCCTTGCCCGTGAACTTCAGGATGCGCTCATCCACGCCCGCCGTCTTCACGATGCAGCCATCCTCGGCAATGTTGCCGTAAAGAACGGCGAGACCGCCATCCTTGGAGAAGGCGTGCTCGGCTGAACGAATGACGCCGGCCTCACGGTCATCGTCGAGGCTGTCATAGAGACGGCTCTGGGAGAAGGCAACCTGGGTGGGCACGCCGCCGGGTGCTGCGCTGTAGAATTCCAGCACCGAATTGCTGGTGGTGCGCTTGATGTCCCAGCGCTCGAGGGCGGCGGCGAAGGTTTCGGAGTGAACGGTCTTCACGCTGCCGTCGAAATGGCCAGCCCGCTCGAGCTCGCCCAAGATGCCCATGATGCCGCCGGCCCGATGGACATCCTCCATGTGAACGTCGCTCTTGGCAGGCGCCACCTTGCACAGCACCGGAATGCGGCGCGACAGGCGATCGATGTCGTCCATGGTGAAGTTGACGCCGGCCTCATGCGCCGCCGCCAGCAGATGCAGCACGGTATTGGTCGAGCCACCCATGGCGATGTCCAGGGACATGGCGTTCTCGAAGGCGGCGAAGGTCGCGATCGAGCGCGGCAGGATGCTCTCGTCGCCCTGCTCATAGTAACGGCGGGCGAGATCGACGATCAGGTGACCGGCCTCAACGAAGAGCTGCTTGCGGAAGGCATGGGTTGCCAGCAGCGAGCCATTGCCCGGCAGCGACAGACCAAGGGCCTCGGTCAGGCAGTTCATGGAATTGGCGGTGAACATGCCCGAGCAGGAGCCGCAGGTTGGACAGGCGGAGCGTTCGATGGCCTTCACGTCCTGGTCGCTCACGGCGTCATCGGCTGCCGCAACCATGGCATCGACCAGGTCGAGGGCCTTGGTTTTGCCAGCGAGGACCACCTTGCCGGCTTCCATCGGGCCGCCAGATACGAAGACCACCGGAATGTTGATGCGCAGGGCCGCCATCAGCATGCCGGGGGTGATCTTGTCGCAGTTCGAGATGCAGACCATGGCGTCGGCGCAATGGGCATTGACCATGTATTCGACGCTGTCGGCAATGAGCTCGCGCGAGGGCAGCGAGTAGAGCATGCCGTCGTGGCCCATGGCGATGCCGTCATCCACCGCAATGGTGTTGAATTCCTTGGCAACGCCGCCGGCCTTCTCGATCTCGCGCGCAACCAGCTGACCAAGATCCTTCAGGTGCACGTGGCCGGGAACAAACTGGGTGAAGGAGTTCACCACGGCAATGATCGGTTTGCCGAAATCCTCGTCCTTCATCCCGGTCGCGCGCCAGAGGCCGCGGGCACCGGCCATGTTGCGTCCGTGAGTTGTCGTTCGTGACCTGTAGGGTGGCATGCGACCTGTCCTCGTACTCTTCTTGTGCCTTCCATCCCGAATGACGGGATCGGTTATCGTTATTGTTGATCTAGATGATGATAGCGCTTCGCTCCAGTCAATTGGAACAAAATAAGAGGGTGCGGCGCGATTGATCCACCCTGCTCCGGTTGCCTCCTTGCGCAGAAACCAGGATCTGCGGGTGGTCAAGCGCCTCCGCGACCCGAAAATCAGCGTTGGATGTCCAATACGCGATGCCTGACCGCGACAGTCCCCATCAGCCCTGCCTACCGAGCTTTCGCTCGCGAGCAAGCAGGGCGCGCTTGCGGTCGACGCCCCAGCGGTAGCCCGACAGGCTGCCATCGCTGCGCAGAACCCGGTGGCAGGGAACGGCGATCGCCACCAGATTGGCAGCGCAGGCTCCTGCCACGGCGCGATGGGCGCCGGGAGCGCCGATGCGCCGGGCAATCTCGGCATAGGTGGCGGTCTCGCCGGGTGGAATTTCGCGCAGGGCCTGCCATACCCGACGCTGGAAGGCCGTGCCCTGCAGATCAAGCGGCAGGGACAGGCTACGCTCCGGCTGTTCCACAAGGGCGATCACCTGGGCGACCATCTGCTCGAAGGCGTCATCCCCGCCGATCAGATTGGCGCGTGGGAAACGGTCCTGCAGATCCTGCAAGAGTGCTTCGGGATCATCACCGAGGAGGATCGCGCAGACACCCCGGTCGCTGCAGGCGACCAGCAGGGCGCCGAGACTGGTTTCGCCGATGGCAAACCGGATCTGCGCATCGGCCCCGCCATTGCGATAGGCCGTGGGCGTCATGCCGAGGAACTC
>Ga0180217_1001386_pt1 | contig 27038 bp, 26 predicted proteins | sample eDN3rd37CBELigOP_FD_128521 | JGI IMG/M metagenome (GOLD analysis project Ga0180217, IMG submission 128521) | Enriched Organic Plus compost microbial communities from Emeryville, California, USA - eDNA 3rd pass 37_C BE-Lig OP (version 2) (version 2) ... | reverse complement strand
TTGAGCGCGACGAAGCCATAGACCACCTGCACGCCCGCCCGCTCCAGGTCGCGCGCCCATTTGATGTTGGCGGCCTCGTCGAAGCGGGCCTTGAGCTCCACCAGCGCGGTGACGGACTTGCCCGCCTCCGCCGCCTCGATCAGGGCGGCGACGATGGGACTGTCCTGACTGGTGCGATAGAGCGTCTGCTTGATCGCCACCACATCGGGATCGGTCGCGGCCTGGCGCAGGAACTGCACCACCGTGTCGAAGCTCTCGAAAGGATGGTGAACGATCAGGTCCTTCTCGCGGATGGCGGCGAAACAGTCCCCGCCATGGTCGCGGATGCGTTCGGGGAAGCGGGGAATGTAAGGCTTGAACTGAAGCTCCGGCCGCTCCGGCAGGATCAGCTTGGAGAGGTCCGACAGGCCCATCAGATTCTCGATGATCACCACCGCATTGTCCTCCAGCCCCAGATGGCCGGCGATGAAGCGGCGCAAGGATGGCGGCATGGACTTGCTGCATTTCATGTGGATGACGCTGCCGCGGCGGCGGCGCTTGAGCAGCGTCTCGAACAGCAGAACCAGGTCCTCGGCCTCCTCCTCCACCTCCACATCGCTGTCGCGCAGGATGCGGAACAGGCCCCAGCCCGAAACCGTCTTGCCGGGAAAGAGCCGGTCGAAGGACAACGCGATGGCTTCCTCCAGGGGCAGGAAGCGGGCACGCTTTTCGGTATCGGGCAGGCGGATGAAGCGGCGAAGCTGCGGCGGCACCGGGATCAGGGCGGTGAAGCTCTTGCCGCTCTGGCGGCCCTCCAGCTCCAGCGCGATGGTGAAGCCCAGATTGGGGATGAAGGGGAAGGGATGGGCCGGGTCTATCGCCAGGGGCGTCAGCACCGGGAAGATCTGCGTGACGACCTGATCCTCCAGGAAGGCCCGGTCGGCCGCGGTCAGCTCGGCCGGGCGCACCACGATCACCTGCTCGGCGCGCAATTCCTGATCGAGCGCCGCCCAGACCTTCTGCTGGTCGGCGATCAGGCCGCGCGCCATCTCGTCCACCGCCGCGAGCTGCTGCGCCGGGATCAGGCCGTCGGCGGAAGGCGTGGTGACGCCTTCGCGCACCATGCCCATCAGACCCGCGACGCGCACCATGTAGAACTCGTCCAGGTTGGTGGCGGAAATGGAGAGGAACCGCACCCGCTCGAACAAGGGATGGCGATGGTTGGTGGCTTCCTCGATCACGCGCCGGTTGAAGGCGAGCCAGGACAGCTCGCGGTTCACGAAGCGGTCCGGCGATTCGGCGTCTATGCCGGGGACTGTGGCGGCCGGGGACGCGTCATTGGCCGGGGCGCGCTCGGCCAAAGGCTCGGGAGAACTGGACATGGCCGAACCTTAAGGCCAAAGCGTAAATCTGTCATGACGGGGTTTCGGCCAGCAACTCGCGGATAAGGCCTTGGTTGATCGGCCTTTTCTCCGACAGAGCGCGGGCGTCGGCCCGGGCCACGAAATCGCGTATGGCGGACGGATCGCGCGCCAGCCGCTCCACCATCAGCCGCACCACGGCCTCGGGCACGGCAAGCTGGCGGTCGGCGAAAAGCTTGGCCGCCAGCCGGGCGAGCAGTTCGTCGTCCGGGGCGCCCAGGCCGAAGGCCAGGAGCGCGGCATAGCGCGAGGCAAGATCGGGCAGGCCCACGCGCCATTCCACCGGCGGCGCCCGCCCCGTCAGCAGCAGGGGATCGCCCCGCTCCAGAAGCGCGAACAGCGCCGCCTCATGCGCCAAGCCCGGGGCGGCATCCACATCCTCCACCGCCACGGGGCCGGACAGCGCGGCAGCAGGGGCTTCGGCCAGATCGGCGGCGCGCAGCACCGCCGCGCCCGCCTGGGCCGCCCAGATGCGCACCAGATGCGATTTGCCCGAAGCCGAGGGGCCGTACAGCGCCGCCGCGGGCGCGGGCCAGGCGGGAAAGCTGTCGAGGAAGGCGAGCGCCCGGGCATTGCCCGGCGCCGCCAGGAAATCGGCGCGGGTGAGATTGTCGCGGGGCGGAATGGGAAGGACGAACTGCATCAGGCGGGATGGCGGCGGGCGGTCATGGCGCGGATTAGGGATGCGCCATAGCCCAGGCCGGACAGCAGGGTAAAGACCGCCGCGGTGAAGGCGGCAGCGAAGAGAAGACGCGGCGCCTCCAGCTCGAAGGCGCGCAGCAGAAGGCAGCCCCCGATATAGACGATCTGCACCGCGGTCGAGATCTTGCCCAGGAGCGAGGCCTCGACCCGGAGCGGCACGGCGAAATAGCGCGCCAGCACCGCGCCCGCCACGATGCAGAGGTCGCGCAGGATCACCAGCGCCACCAGCCACCAGGGCGTCACGCCCACCTGCAGAAGCGCCAGGAAGCAGAGCAGCATCAGCAATTTGTCGGCGGCCGGATCGAGCCAGGCGCCGAAGCGCGAGGTCAGCCGCCAATGGCGGGCGATGAAGCCGTCCAGCCCGTCACTGAGACCCGCCGCGGCGAAGAGCAGGAAGGCGGCGGTGTCATGGCCCGCCAGGATCAGCCAGGCGGTGAGCGGCGCGGCCGCCAGCCGCAGGAGGGAAAGGAAATTGGGCAGGTGCTTCAGCACCGCGGGTCTCAGGAGGCCGGGGCGAGCAGCCATTGGCCGCCGCGGTTGGTGAGGCTGAGGCGCGCGCCCGCGAGCGCCTCGCGCAACTGGTCGGCCGACCCCATATAGGCGATCTGCATGCGGGCATAGCCGAGATTCATCGCCGTCAGCTTCACCTCCGTCACCTGGGAGAGGCCGGAGAGCGCGCCCTGCACCTCGTCCAGTTGCGAGAGGCTCACCACGCGCAGGTCGGCGGTGATGCGGTTGCGCTGGCTGGGGTCTATGGTGGTGCGCGACTTCCACATATCGTCGATGGCGTTGGCCGCGGCGATGGCGGCCGCCGGATACGCGGCGCCCAGGGTCTGGCCCGTGGGCACATCCACGCTGATGCGGGCGGAAGGCTGGTTCTGGGCCAGGCGGCGGATGTTCACCGTCACCTTGCCCCCGGCATAGATCGCCTGCACCAGCGCCGCTTCGGTGGCGCGGATGCGCGCGGCGGCGGCGGCGACATCGTTCCAGCCCGCGCCCTCGAAGGTCATGTTCGCCATGGCGCGCATCTCATCGGCGTTGGGCAGCGAATAGGGCACCAGCGTCTCCTGCTGCACATTGGGCGCGCCCAGCGCCTGGGCCCAGGCGCCGCCGGAGACATTCGGCGCCATCGGCACCACCAGGATGCGGTTGGCGTTGCCTTGCGTGAAGGCGATGCCCGCGCTGCGCAGCAGCCGGTTCACCGCGTCGGGATTGAAGACATAGGTGACGTTGGCGACATAGCGGGTGGTGGAGCGCCGCTCATTGGCGGCATTGTAGCCGCGCGACAGGCGCAGCAGCGCCGCCTGGTCCAGGTTGGGCTGGCGGCCCCAGTCCTTCTGCTGGGTGAGGCGGCGGTAGACGATCTGGAAGGCGCGCGGGCGCCCCTCGGCGATGGCGGTGTTGAAGGCCTCGGCGGCGGATTTGCCGGTGGCGTCCACCGGCAGGTTGGCGACGGTGTAGAGGTCGGCCCGGCCTTGCGCGAAGGCGGGCGCGGGGGCCAGCGCCAGGGCCGCACAGAAAGCCGCAAAGGCCGGAAGAATAACGGAAAAACGCATGTCCCTCGCCTGGTCCGCAGGAGCGAAATCGCCCTCCTTATATCACCTTGGGTGTATGGCGAAAGCGAGGCCGGGGCGGTGCCGGTTCCGCGCCCGCGCCGCCCCTGTGCGTAAGCGGCGGACCCGGCGTTGCGCCGCCGGGCACGGCCTCTATAAACGGGGCGCAATTCTTCCGTCGCGGAACCGATGCCGGGCAATGGCCTGACCTACAAAGACTCCGGCGTCGATATCGACGCCGGCGAAGCGCTGGTGGCGCGCATCGCCCCGGCCGCGCGCGCCACACGCCGCCCCGGCGCGGATGCCGACCTGGGCGGCTTTGGCGGGCTGTTCGACCTCAAGGCCGCGGGCTTCAAGGACCCCATCCTGGTTTCCGGCACCGACGGCGTCGGCACCAAGCTCAAGATCGCCATCGACACCGGCCGCTTTGAAGGGCTGGGGCAGGACCTGGTGGCGATGTGCGTCAACGACATCGTGGTGCAGGGGGCCGAGCCGCTCTTCTTCCTGGACTATTACGCTACCGGCAAGCTGGAGGTGAAGAGCGCCGCCATCGTGATCGAAGGTATCGCGCGCGCCTGCAGAGACACGGGCTGCGCCCTGATCGGCGGCGAGACGGCGGAGATGCCCGGCCTCTATGCCAAGGGCGATTTCGACCTGGCCGGGTTCGCCGTGGGCGCGGTGGAGCGCGACGCCATCCTGCCCCGGACCGGCACCATGAAGGCGGGGGATGTGCTGATCGGTGTCGCCTCCAGCGGTGTGCATTCCAACGGATTCTCGCTGGTGCGCAAGATCGTCGAGCAGGTGAGGCTGCATTGGGCGAGCGACGCGCCCTTCGCCCCGGGCCGGACGCTGGGCGAGGCGCTGCTGACCCCGACCCGGCTTTATGTGAAGGGCGCGCTGGCCGCGATCCGCACGGGCGGCGTCAAGGGCCTGGCGCACATCACCGGCGGCGGCATCACCGACAATCTGCCGCGCTGCCTGCCCGACGGCCTGGACGCGGTGGTGGACCTTGCCCGCATCCCCCCCCTGCCCGTCTTCGGCTGGCTGGCCCGGGCGGGCGGCGTGGCGGAAGCCGAAATGCTGCGCGCCTTCAATTGCGGCATCGGCCTGGTGGCGGTGACGGACGAGAAAGACGCTGAAGCCGTGATCGCCGCCTTCGCCGCGGCGGGCGACACCGCCACGCGCATCGGCACCCTGGCGGCGGGCGATGGCGAGGCCAAGGTGCGCTATACGGGCGCGCTCAAACTGTGAATCCGCCGCGCAAAGTCCCTGTCGGGGTGCTGATCTCGGGCCGCGGCAGCAACCTGCAGGCGCTGATCGACGCCAGCTTCGCCGAAAGCTTCCCCGCCCGGATCGCGCTGGTGATCTCCAATGTCGAAGGCGCGGGCGGGCTGTTGCGCGCCCAGACCGCGGGCATTCCCACCCGCGTCATTCCCCACCGGGGCAAGAGCCGCGAAGCCTTCGACGCCGAGCTGGATGCGGCACTGCGCGCGGCGGGCATCGAGCTGGTCTGCCTGGCGGGCTTCATGCGCATCCTCTCCGACGGCTTCGCGCGGGCCTGGGAAGGCAGGCTGCTCAACATCCATCCGTCGCTGCTGCCCGCCTACAGGGGCACACAAGTGCATGAGCGGGTGCTGGCGGCGGGCGAGAAACAGTCCGGCGCCAGCGTGCATTTCGTGGTGCCGGAGCTGGATGCCGGGCCGGTGATCGCCCGCGCCACCGTGCCCGTGCTGGCGGGCGACACGCCCGAGACGCTGGCGGCGCGGGTGCTGGAGGCGGAGCACCGCCTCTATCCCACCGCGCTCCGGCTGGTGTGCGAAGGCCGGGTGCGGCTGGAGAATGGTGCGGCGGTATCCGCCTAGACCCGCGCGGCGATCTCTTCCGAAGCCGCCCAGAGCCGCTCGCCATCGGCGTCATTGCGCGCGTGCACCGTCGGGGTATGGAGCCTGCCCTGGTAGAAATATTCGCCGGTGACACCTTCCACCTCCGGCGCGGCGGCCAGATGGATGATGGTGCGGGCGCCTTCCTCCGGCGGGATCGCGCCGATGGGCTTGGCGAGGCGCAGCACGCCCTGCATCAGCCCGCCCGACTGGTCGCCGAAGCGGGTGGCGACGAAGCCCGGATGCAGCGCATTGGCGGTGATGCCGCGCGACAGCCGCCGCGCCAGGGCGCGGGTGAAGAGGATGTTCATCAGCTTGGTGCGCGAATAGACGGCAAAGCCGTTATAGGCGCGCTCCGATTGCAGGTCGGAAAAATCCAGCACCGCGCCGCGATGGGCGTCGGACGCGGTCACCACGATCCGCCCGCCATCGGCGACATTGGCCAGAAGCTCGAGGGTGAGGATGAAATAGCCCATATGGTTGAGGGCGAAGGTCTTCTCCAGCCCGTCCGCCGTCACGGTGCGGCGGTTGAACATCGCCCCCGCATTGGCGATCAGCACGTCGATCCGGGGCTCGGCGGCGGCGATCTCCCGCGCCACGCGCTTCATCTCCGAAAGAAGCGACAGGTCGGCCAGATGCACGGCATGGCCGGCGGCGGGATTGGCCTTCCGCAGCGCCGCCTGGGTGGCGGTGGCGCGCACGGGATCGCGGGCGATATGAACGATGCGGGCGCCCTGCTCCGCCAGCCGGATCGCGGCGACCTCTCCGATGCCGGAGGTGGCGCCGGTGATGACGACGGTCTTGCCCTGCATGCAAAAGGCTCCCGTGGATGCGGGAGCCTTTTAGCACCTTACGGCTCGAAACTCGAATTAACCCACGATGTCGAGATCGCGGAAGAAGAACTTGATCTCGTTGGCGGCGGTTTCGGGCGCGTCCGAGCCATGCACCGAATTGGCCTCGATCGACTCGGCGAATTCCTTGCGGATGGTGCCGGGGGCGGCGTTGGCAGGGTTGGTCGCGCCCATCACCTCGCGGTTCTTGGCGATGGCATTCTCGCCTTCCAGCACCTGCACCACCACCGGGCCCGAGATCATGAACTGCACCAGGTCCTTGAAGAAGGGACGGTCCTTGTGCACGGCATAGAAGGCTTCGGCATCGGCCTGGCTGAGGCGGATGCGGCGGCTGGCCACCACGCGCAGGCCCGCTTCCTCGAACTTGGCGATGATCTTGCCGGTGAGGTTGCGGCGGGTCGCGTCCGGCTTGATGATCGAAAGAGTGCGCTCGACGGCCATTCTGGTCTCCAAAAGGGGATTTTGGGCGGCCTTATGCCGTGGGCTTTGCCAAATCGCAATGGCTTCCACGCGCTGCGGCCCCGACGGGCCTTGCCGCCCGGCCATGACGGGTTATAAGGCCCGCAAATGCTGGCAATCGACAATATCGTGGTGCGGATCGCCGGGCGGGAGATTCTCTCCGGCGCCACCGCCAACCTGCCCGCCGGGCGGCGCATCGGCCTGGTGGGGCGCAACGGCGCGGGCAAATCCACCCTGTTCAACGTCATTCTGGGGCGGCTGCATCCCGATGACGGCGCGGTGAGCTGGCCCTCCTCCTGGCGCGTCGGCGCCGTGGCGCAGGAGGCGCCGGGCAGCGATGTCAGCCTGCTGGACACGGTGCTGGAAGCCGATACCGAGCGCACGCGCCTTCTGGCCGAAGCCGAGCATGAAAGCGACGGCCACAGGCTGGGCGAAATCTATCACCGGCTGGAGGCGATCGACGCCTATACCGCGCCCGCCCGCGCCGCCGAAATCCTGGCGGGCCTGGGCTTCTCGGCGGAAGACCAGCTCCGCCCCTGCAGGGAATTCTCCGGCGGCTGGCGCATGCGTGTGGCGCTGGCGGCGATCCTCTTCACCGCGCCCGACCTGCTGCTGCTGGACGAGCCGACCAACTATCTCGACCTGGAAGGGGTGCTGTGGCTGGAGAATTTCATCCAGCGCTATCGCGGCACCATCCTGATCGTCAGCCACGACCGCGACCTGCTCAACACGGCCTGCGAGTTCATCCTGCATCTGGAGCGGGGCAAGCTGAAGCTCTACACCGGCGGCTACGACACCTTCGTGGAGACCCGCGCGGCGGCGCGCGCCAACGACCTGGCCTTCGCCAAGAAGCAGGAAGCGGCCCGCGCGCATATGCAGAAATTCGTGGACCGCTTCAAGGCATCCGCCGCCAAGGCGCGCCAGGCCCAGAGCCGCGTCAAGATGCTGGCCAAGATGGCGCAGGTGGAAGTGCCGCCGGACGAGTTCGTGGCGCCCATCCGCATCCCCAAGGCGACCGAGGCCTCGCCGCCCCTGATCACCATGGACCGCGTCAGCGTCGGCTATGAGCCCGGCAAGCCGATTCTGACCAATCTTTCCTTCCGCTTCGATCCGCAGGACCGCGTCGCGCTTCTGGGAAAAAACGGCAACGGCAAGTCCACCATGGCCAAGCTGCTGGCGGGCAAGCTTTCGGCCATGGCGGGCGAATTCACGCCCGCGCGCAAGCTGGTGGTGGGCTATTTCGCCCAGCACCAAGCGGAAGAACTGGATACGTCCATCACGCCGATCCAGACGCTGCAGAATCTGCGCCCCAAGCTGACGCCGGAGCAGGTGCGCACCCAGTTGGGCGGCTTCGGCTTTTCCGCCGACAAGGCGCAGACGGCGGTGGGCAAGCTGTCGGGCGGCGAGCGGGCGCGGCTGATGCTGGCGCTGACCACGCTGGACAAGCCCAATCTCCTGATCCTGGACGAGCCCACCAACCATCTGGACATCGACGCGCGCAACGAACTGTTGACCGCGCTGAACGATTTCGACGGCGCGGTGATCCTGGTCAGCCATGACCGCCGCCTGATCGAGGCCACCGCCGAGACGCTGCTCCTGGTATCGGACGGCCAGGTGAAACCTTTCGAGGGCGACCTGGACGACTACCGCAAATTCCTGCTGACCGGCGACAATGCGCCCACGCGGCGCGAGGCGGTGGCGCAGAGCGCCGGCGCCGCGCTCAGCAAGGGCGAGCAGCGGCGCCTCAACACCCGCAAGCGCCAGAACCTCAAACCGCTCAAGGACAAGGTGGACGCGGCGGAATCGCAGATCGCGCTGTTGAACGCCGAGATCGCCAAGCTGGACAAGGCCCTGGCCGATCCCTTGCTCTTCACGCGCGATCCCGCCAAGGGCAGCGCCGTCTCGAAGAAGCGGGCCGACGCCGTGCGCAAGCTGGAAGCGGCGGAGAAAAGCTGGATGGCGGCGCAGGAAGAATATGACGCCGCCATGGCGGAGGGGTAACGCGAGCCCTGGCGCGAGAGATTTTGCGGCGTGAGCAGGAGCGTGACGCACCGCCCTCGGCCACTTTGTGGCCTCGAAGCGGGGCAAGCTTTTCTAGGCTCACGAAGTTCGCCAAGAAAAGCTAAGCCAAAGATCCGCGCTACCGCAAATTCTGCCTGGCGATCTTGACCCACTCGGTCTGGCGCGAGCGGTAATGGCTGGGCGCGTCCTCCACCGACTCGATCGCCTCGCGGAACAGGGCCTGGGCGCGGCTCTCCTGGCCCAGCTTCTGCAGAAGCAGCGCGAAACGCACCCGCGCCTCCTCGCCCGGATAGCGCGGCGCAACCTTTTCATACTGCGCCACCGCTTCCTCGGTCCTGCCCTGCGCTTCCAGCGCGCGGGCATAATCGAGCTCGCTGTCGGTGTCGAACGCCTTGGGATCGAGCGCCTTCAGTTTCAGGAACCATTGCTCCGACGCCACCGGATCGCCCGACAGGAGCTTGGCGCGCGCCATGCCCTTGAGCAGGGTGGGATCGCCCTCGCCCAACGGCCCCGCCATGGCGCTTTCATACAGCGCCACCGCATCGGCATAGAGGCCGCGCTTCAGCGATTCCTCCGCCAAGGCGCGCTTGGCGTCCACCGAGCCGATGCGCTCGACATCGCGCTTGGCCTCGCGATAGGCGCGGCCGGGATCGGCCACCTCCTTGAGGCTGGCCTTGAACTTGCGCGCGCCATGGCTGCCCAGGAAATCGGGCAGGACGGCCAGGAAGAGATAAGCCAGCCACACCGCCACGGTGGCGTAGAAGCTGAGGAACGAGGCCATCGCCAGGCCCAGCAGCCAGAGCGGCGAGCGGCCGCTGCGGATGATGTGCCAGGCCATCGCCAGGCTGATCAGGAACATGCCGATCATGATCGGATTGAAGAAGTTCAAGGCGGTCCCCGGCTTCAGTTCTGCTTTTCGAATTTCCCGGAAGGGCTTTCCTTCCAGTAGGTGACGTCGTGCCCCGCGTCCCTGGCGTCTTTCCAGCTTTTGCGGGCCGCGTCCAGTGCGTTCGGATCGCGCCCGTCGAAGAGAAGGACGATGCGGGCCAATTGGGACAATTTCGCGTCCGACCAGTCGGGCTGCGCCCCGCCGACGCAGAAGAGGATCTGCGCCGCGTTGGGATTGCCCTCCTCCACCGTGATCAGCACCGGCTGGCGCGCCGCCTCGCCGTCACCCAGTTGCGCATGCGGCAGGAAGGACTGGTCGTCATAGGTCCAGAGCAGCGTGTCGAGCGCGTCGGCGCGGTCGGCGCTGTCGGCGCGGATCAGCGCCCGCCAGCCGCGCTGGCGTGATTTCTCGATCAGGCCGGGCAGCACGTCCTCCAGCGAACGGCGTTCCAAGTGATAGAAAAGCGTCTCGGTCATGCCGCCGCACCTCCCCTCCCCCTTGAAAGGGGAGGGCATATCATGCGCGCCCGCGCATGATGCGGGTGGGGGTGAATCCCGGCCCGCGGCGTTTCCCCCTCCTCCAACAAGGGGAGGGCGAAGAATTGTGCGCGCTTACGCTTCATAATGTTCCAGCACCAGCCGGTTGAGCAGCCGCACGCCCCAGCCGGTGCCCCAGCTCGGCACGGTCGGTTTCTGCTCGCCATCCTGCCAGGCGACACCCGCGATATCGAGATGCGCCCAGACCGTGTCCTTCTCGATGAAGCGCTTGAGGAACTGGGCGGCGGTGATCGAGCCGGAATTGGGCCCGCCGATATTCTTCATGTCGGCGATCTTGGACTTGATCATCTTGTCGTAGAAGGGATCGAGCGGCAATTGCCAGACCCGCTCGCCGGTATAGCGCCCGGCCGCCTGCAGGCGCCGCACCAGCGCGTCGTCATTGGCGAAGACGCCCGCATGCTCGAAGCCCAGCGCCTGCACGATGGCGCCCGTGAGGGTGGCGAGGTCAATGACGAATTTGGGCGCGAAGCGGCGCTGGGTATAGGTCAGCGCGTCGGCCAGCACCAGCCGCCCCTCGGCGTCGGTGTTGAGCACCTCGATGGTCTGGCCGGAAAGCGAGGTGATGACATCGTCGGGCCGCATCGCGTCGGGGCCGGGCATGTTCTCCACCAGGCCGATCACGCCCACCGCATTGACCCTGGCCTTGCGCGCCGCCAGCGCCAGCATCAGCCCGGTGACGGCCGCCGCCCCGCCCATGTCGCCCTTCATGCCCATCATGCCCGCGCCGGGCTTGAGCGACAGGCCGCCGGAATCGAAGCAGACGCCCTTGCCGACAAAGGCGATGGGGGCGCTCTTCTTCCTGCCGCCCTGCCACTGCATCACCACCAACTGGCTCTCGCGCGCCGAGCCCTGGCCGACGCCCAGCAGGGCGCCGAAGCCCTGCTTCTTCATCTCGGCCTCGCCCAGCACCTCGATCTTCACCCCCAGCCCGCTCAGGCGCGCCCTGGCGCGGCGGGCAAATTCCTCCGGGTACAGAATATTCGGCGGCTCGTTGACCAGGTCGCGCGCCAGGAAGATGCCGTCGGCCACCGCCGCCAGCCCGGCATGGGCCTTGCGCGCCGCCGCCGGTTCGGGCGTCAGCACGGTGAGCGATGTCAGCTTGCGCTCATACTCCTCCAGATTCCTGGTGCGGTACTGGTTGAAGGCATAGGAGCGCAGCCGCGCGCCGAAGGCCAGATGCGCCGCCAGTTCCGCCTTCTTCACCTTGCAGCCCTTGGGGACGTCGATCTGCAGCGTGGCGGTGCTTTCGCCCGTGCCCTGCAACCGGGCGACGATCTGCGCCCCGATGGTTTCCAGTTCCTTCTCGTCCAGCGCCTCGGGCTTGCCCAGCCCCACCAGCAAGAGGCGCGAGGCGGCCAGCCCCGCGGGCGCCAGCACCTCCACCATCTGGCCCGGCGCGCCCTTGAAGCGCGCGAAGGAAAGGGCGCGGTTCAGCGCCCCGCGGCTCGCCTTGTCGGCCGCCAGCGCCGCGGGTAGAAGGGCCCCGCCCTCAACCGCCGCGACCACCCAGCTTCCCGCCTCGACGGAGGCCGGGGTGGCAAAGGAAATATCCATGAAAAAGCTCCTGTTGAGGCGGTTGGCGGCGGGGCGAAAAGCAGTGCTAGTTTAGGGCGATTTGGGAGACGGACGAAAGATGGCGACAACAGGCGCCTTTGCCCCTGCGCCGCCCGCACGCGCCCGCCCCGGACGCGGCCTCAAACCCTCGCGCCTGTCTCTCTATGTCCTCGGCCAGTTGCTGGGGCCGGTGGCGATGCTGGCCCTGCTGCTGACCAGCGTGGTCTGGCTGGTGCAGATCCTGCCCCTGCTCGACCTCGTCATCAATCGCGGTCAGTCGGCCTTCACCTTCCTCTACCTCGTCCTTCTGCTGCTGCCCACGCTGCTGACCATCATCCTGCCCATCTCTTTCTATTTCGGCACGCTGGCGTCGCTGCAGCGCCTGTCGGGCGACAGCGAACTGGTGGTGATGGCCTCGGCGGGCTATTCCCTGCGCCAGCTCGCCATGCCGGTGCTGACCGCCGCCGCCATCGTGATGGCGCTGACCTATCTGTGCAGCCTCTATCTGATGCCCGCGGGCCAGCGGGCGCTGCATGCCAAGGAAGTGGACATCCGCGCCGATATCGGCGCCGCCCTGCTCAACGAGGGCCAGTTCAACAACCCGGCCAAGGGCCTTACCGTCTTCATCCGCCGCCTCGACGCCGATGGCGGCATCTCCGGCATCCTGGCGCATGACGGGCGCGACCCGGAGCGCCCGCTCACCTATATCGCCGCGCGCGGCCAGATCGCCCAGACCGCGGCGGGGGCACGGCTGGTGCTGCTCGACGGCACGCTGCAAAGCGGGCGCGGCCGCCAGCTCTCCACCCTGACCTTCGACCGCTCGGTGGTGGACCTCGACCAGTTTGCCGCCCAGACGCAGGATTCGGTGCGCCGCACCTCCGACCGCTTCCTGGACGAGCTGCTCTGGCCGCAGGAGCGCACCGGCCTGACCGACCGCATCCGTCACGGCTTCATCGTCGAGGCGCATAACCGCCTGTCGCAGCCGCTCTATTGCATCGCCTTCGGCCTGATCGCGCTGGCGGCGGTGGTGCGCGGCCGCCGCCAGCGCGGGCCTCTGGCGTTGCGCCTGACCATGGCCTCGCTCTGCGCCATCGGCCTGCGCATCGCCGGTTACGGCGTGGCGGGCGCGGCGCAGAACCAGCCGCTGCTCCTGCCGCTCTTCTATGCCATCCCGCTGGGCGGCGCGGGCCTGGCGGCGCTGGTGCTGGCGGGCTACAGCCCCAGCGCCATCCTGGCGCGCCGCCGCGCGCAGGCGGTGAACGCATGAGCTGGTCCTGGACGCTCTACCGCTATCTGGCGACCCATTTCCTGGGCAGCGTCATCGCCATCTATGGCGTCTTCCTGACGCTGGCCTTCTCCGCCGGGATCGTGGACCTGCTCAACCGCACCGCCGGGCGCGGCGTCAGCACCGCCGCCGTGATCGGCATGGCGGTGCTGCAACTGCCGGACCTGGGGCTGAAAATGCTGCCCTTCGCCATCCTGGGCGGCGGCGTCTTCTCCTTCATCCGGCTGGCGCGCAGCCAGGAACTGGTGGCGAGCCGCGCCGCCGGAATCTCGGCCTGGGATTTCCTCACCCCCGCCATCGCCATGGCGGTGCTGATCGGCCTCCTCACCGTGACGGTGGCCACGCCCGTCGCCTCGCGCATGTTCGCCGAATTCGCCGAGCTGGAGGCGCGCAACATCAAGGGCCAGTCCTCGCTGCTGGCGGTGTCGGAGAACGGCGTCTGGCTGCGCCAGGGCGACCAGACCGACCAATCGGTGATCCATGCCATCACCGCCGCCCAGCAGGGCGAGCGGCTGGAGGACGTGATGGTGCTGCGCTATCGCGGCGACGCCTTTTCGGGGCGCATTGATGCCGCCTCGGCCCAGTTGCGTGACCGGCATTGGGAACTGAACGATGCCTGGGTTTCGGGCGGGGACGGCGTGCCGCGCCATCATGCGCGCTGGCAATTGCCCACCACCCTGACGCCCAGCCAGATCCAGGAAAGCTTCATCGCCCCCACCGCCCTGTCTTTCTGGGAGCTGCCCGCCTTCATCCGGGCGGCGCAGGCGGCGGGCTTCTCGGCCCTGCGCTACCGCCTCTATTTCTATTCCCTCTGCGCCCTGCCCGCCCTGTTCGCGGCGATGGTGTTCATGGCCGCCAGTTTTTCGCTGCGTCCCCCGCGCGAGGGCGGCGTCGCCAAGGCCATCTTCTTCAGCATCGCGGCGGGCTTCGCGGTCTATTTCTTCGGGCGGCTGACCGAGACGCTGGGCCGCTCCGGCGCGGTGCCGATCCTTCTGGCCGCCACCGCGCCCGCCATCGCCTCCATCCTGATCGGCATGACACTGGTATTTAGCCGGGAGGACGGCTAGGTGCTTGCCCGTTTCGCCGGCGCCGCGCTTCTGACCACGGCGTTCGTCCTGCCCGCTCTTGCCCAGACACCGCCGCGCGCGGCCGGCAGCGACCGCCAGGTGCTGCTCCAGGCCGACACGGTCGAGTATGACAGCAACGCCCAGACCGTTTCGGCCATCGGCAAGGTGGAAATCCGCGACCAGGGCCGCATCCTGCTGGCGGACCGCGTCACCTATGACCAGCGGCTGGACCGCGTCACCGCCAGCGGCAATGTCAGCCTCACCGACACGCAGGGCAATGTCGCCTTTGCCGATGCGGTGGTGCTGACCGACGGCATGCGCAATGGCGCCCTCACCGGCTTCGGCGCCCTGATCGGCAAGAGCGGGCGGCTGGCCGCCGCCAGCGCCGCGCGCAACGGCCAGGTGATCGTCGCCACCCGTGCTGTCTACAGCCCCTGCGAAATCTGCAAGGAGGAAGGCCGCCGCGTGCCGCTCTGGCAGGTCAAGTCGGAGCGTGTGGTCTATGACCAGGCGGCGCAGAAGGTGCGCTTCCGCAATGCCAGCCTGGAGGCCTTCGGCGTGCCGATCCTCTGGTCGCCCTATCTTTCCATGCCGGACCCGAACCTGCGCTATTCCTCCGGCTTCCTGACGCCCGATATCGGCAATTCCAGCAAATACGGCTATTTCGCGCGCGCGCCCTATTATGTCGCGCTTTCGCCTTCGCGCGACCTGACGCTGTCGCCCATGATTTCCAGCCTGGGGGGCGAGATGGTGGAGCTGGAATACCGCCAGCGCTGGAACAATAGCGGCCTCTGGTTCCGCGGCAGCCTGGCGCACAATGCCGATGGCGGGCTGGGCGGCGGCGGCGCGGGCCCGCAATTCTACGATCATCTTTTCGGCGCGGGCCGCATCGCCTTAGGCGGCAACTGGCGCACCGGCTTCGACATCCAGCTCACCAACAATGACGGCTATATGCACTTCTACGACATCTCCTTCCTGGACAGGCTGACCTCCAGCCTGTTCCTGGAGAATATGACGGGCAGAAGCCGCCTGGCGCTCACCGGCTATTTCTTCCAGGGCCTGCGCTCCACCGACGTCACCGCCAACATCCCCCATGCCGCGCCACTCCTGGAATACAGCTTCATCCCGGAGCGCAACGTGCTGGGCGGACAGTTCCGCTTCGACCTGAACGGCGTGGCGCTGACGCGCGGCAGCGGCGTCAACCAGCAGCGCCTGACCGGCGAGATGCGCTGGCGCCTGCCCCTGATCCTGGCGGGCGGCCAGCTCTGGAGCTTCACCGCCTCCCTGCGCGGCGACGGCTATCGCCTGGAATCGCCGGTGGCGACGCCGGTGCTGCCCATGGGCGATAGCTGGGTCAGCCGCGCCATCCCGCAACTGGCGCTGGACTGGCGCTGGCCCTTCATCGCCGAAGGCCGGGCCGGGCGCTCCTATGTGCTGGAACCCATCGTGCAGTTGGTGGCGCAGCCTTATGGCGGCAACCCCGTCACCTTGCGCAACGAGGACAGCACCGACTTCGAATTCAGCGACATGAACATCTTCTCGGCCAGCCGCCTTCCGGGCTACGACTTGGTGGAGAGCGGCTACCGCGCCAATGTCGGCCTGAATGCCGAGGCGCTGTTTCCCGGCGGCTCGGTGCAGGCGATGGTGGGCCAGACCTTCCGCCTCAAGCCCGATCCGGTGCTGGCGGCCTTCGCCGGCACGGCCGGGACCGCGTCTGACGTGGTGGGCCGCCTCAGCTTCAAATTCTCGGATTTCAGCCTCAACCAGCGGATCGACTTCGACCGCCGCAACGGCTCGATCAACCGGCACGAGGTCTATCTCACCGGCACGCGCGGGCGCTCCTCGATGCAGATGTCCTATGTGCAGCTTCCCGCCGTCGCGGCGCTGGGCCTGCCCCGGCGCGAGGAGATCAACGGGCAGATCGACGTCAATATCTGGCGCAACTGGCAGGTCTTCCTGGCGGCCCGGCGCAACGTGCAGGGCGGCCAGATGCTCGATGCCGAATATGGCCTGGGCTATGAGGACGAATGCCTGGGCATCTCGCTGGCCTACCGGCGCAAATACACCCAGGACCTGATCCTGGGCCTGCCGCCCTCGACATCGGTCGTGCTGCGGCTGAGCTTCAAGACCGGCGAAGAGCCGATCCGGCGCTTCAGCCTGTTCCCGCAGGACGTCTTTGCGAACACCCGGCGTTAGTTTGATGACCCCCATCCGTCGCAACTCGGGTTTGCCTTCGGCAAACACCTCGGTGCGACACCTTCCCCCTTCCTGGTGCTTTCGCACCGAAGGGGGAAGGAAGCTGGTCGCCCGGCGGCTGCGCTGCCGGGCTCGAGATTCCTGAAGAGCCCAGGCGGTTCCCTGCTGCCCTGCGAGGTCCGGGCACCGGTTCCCGTCATTTTCCGCCGATTTCCGTGGCTTAGGCCGCCTTGATCGGCCCGGCAAATTGCTTATTCTGGCAACCGGTTAGGGGGCGGATGACCGGCTTCGGTGGGAAGCGCTCTTGAAGGCGCCCCGATCCGCCCCAACAAAGCGAAAAGCGAGTCGTCAACGGTAGCATGCGTCTGATCAAGACCCTTTTCCTGGGCGCCACGGCGCTGACCTGCGCCAGCCTTCCGCTCAAGGCCCAGACCGCGCCCGCCGTGCCAGCCGCCCCGGCTGCGGCCGCGCCCGCCTTCGCTCCGGCGCCCGTCACCACGGCCGCTGCCGCCGCCAGGCCCGCACCGGCCACCGGCGGCACGACCGGCGCCGCCGGCCCGACGGTGGACAGCAACGGCATCGCCGCGACGGTGAACGAGCTTTCGATCTCCGACTATGAGCTCAACCAGCGCGTCGCCTTCATGATCGCGGTTTCCGGCTTCAAGCCCACCGATGCCGACATCAAGCGCATGCGCGAGGAGATGCTGCGGCGCCTGGAGGACGAGAAGATCCAGCTTCTGGAGGCGCGCCGCCGCAAGATCACCGTCAGCCCGGTCGAGGTGAACAAGCGCATCGAGGAGTTCCTCAAGGACAACAACTCCACGATGGAGCAGCTCACCAAGGTCCTGAACGAGGCGGGCAGCAGCATCGAGACGCTGCGCAACCAGTATATCGCCGCCATCGCCTGGCAGCAGGTGGTGCAGCAGGAATTCCAGAGCGAGATCGTGATCACCCCCGCCATGGTGGATGACGGCCTGCGCCGCGCCCTGGAAGGGGCGAACAAGCCGCATTACCGCGTCTCCGAAATCTTCCTGCCGGTGGACCGGCCCGAAGACGAAGCCAATGTGAAGGCGCTGATCGAGGATATCGAGAAGCGGCTGCGCGGCGGCTCGGCCTTCCGCAACATGGCGCGCCAGTTCAGCCGCAACCCCTCCGCCGCGGCGGGCGGCGACATCGGCTGGGTCTATGACGGCCAGCTCGATCCGGAGCTCAACAAGGTGGTGGCGTCGCTGAAGGTGGGCGAATTGTCCAAGCCCATCCGCGCCCGCGGCGGCTGGTATCTGCTGGGCCTGCAGGACCGGCAGGAGCCGCTGGGCACCGACGTCAATGTGGTCGAAACGCCGGAGCCGTCGGGCCCGCCCGGCACGCTGCCCCTGGCGCGCCTCCTGCTGCCGCTGCCGCCGGGCGCGCCGCAGAGTGCGGTGGACAATACGGTGAAGGCCGCCATGCAGGTGCGCCAGATCGCCGAAAGCTGCGAGGCGCTGGAGAAGATTTCACACGACCCCGCCCTCAAGGGCAGCGTGTTCATGAATCTGGGCCATCCCAGGCTCGCCGACCTGCATCCCGAGCTGCAGAAGGCGCTGGCCGAGACCAAGTCGGGCGAGGCGGCGATGCCGGTGGTGCTGGACGCGGGCGTGGAGCTTTTCCTGCGTTGCGACAAGCGCGCCCCGCCGCCGCGCCAGGTCTTCAAGGTGCCGACGCGCGAGGAAATCCAGGACCGCCTGTTCCAGGAACAGATCGCCGCCCTGGTGCGGCGCTATATGCGCGACCTCAAGCGCGAGGCCAGCATCGAGCGCGAGAGCGACAACAAGATCATCGACGCCGCGCTGGTGAAATGAGCGGCCGGGTGCCCGCGGGCACGGCATGACGCCGCCTCTACCGCCGCTTCGGGATGTCATTGCCGCTCATGGCCTGGCGGCGAAGAAGTCGCTGGGGCAGAATTTCCTGCTCGACCTCAATCTCACGGCCAAGATCGCGCGCGCCGCGGGCGCCCGGGAAGGCGGCGACTTCTATGAGGTCGGCCCCGGTCCCGGCGGGCTGACGCGGGCGCTGCTGGAGGAAGGCGCGGCCCGCGTGGTGGCGGTGGAGCGCGACACACGCTGCCTGCCCGCGCTGGCCGGGATCGCGGCGGCCTTTCCAGGGCGCCTGGAGGTGATCGGCGCCGACGCGATGACAATGGACGAGGCGGCGCTCTTTCCCCATGGCGCGCGCATCGCCGCCAACCTGCCCTACAATGTGGGGACTGCCCTGCTGATCAAATGGCTTACGGGAGCATCGGCCAGCAAAAGTGCGCCGGGCAGCGCCGAAGACACAAGGACCGGCGAACTTTTGCGTCCGGACGTGCGACCCAATCAAGACTGGACTCCATTCTGGAAAAGCTGCACCCTGATGTTCCAGAAGGAAGTGGCGCAGCGCATCGTCGCCCGCCCCGGCACCGACGCGTATGGCCGCCTGTCGGTGCTGGCGGGCTGGCGCGCCACCGCCCGCATCCTGTTCGACGTGCCCAGGCAGGCTTTTGTGCCGCCGCCCAAGATCACCTCGTCGGTGGTGCGGCTGGAGCCGCGGCCCACACCGCTGGCGCCCTGTGCCCTGAAAGACCTGGAGCGCGTCACCGCGGCCGCCTTCGGCCAGCGGCGCAAGATGCTGCGCCAGAGCCTCAAGAGCCTCGCGCCGGACGCCGAGGCGCGCATCGCCGCAGCAAACCTCGATCCCACGGCGCGGCCCGAAGACCTGCCGGTGGAAGCCTTCGCCGCGCTGGCGCGCGCCTTCGCCTAACCGAAAACCTTGCGCAACAGATCGGTAGTGCGCGCCGCCGGATTGGTGCGGATCGCCCGCTCCTCCGACGCCACGTAATAGAACAGCCCGTCCAGCGCCTTGCCCACCGTGAAGTCGGTGAGGTCGAAGCCGCCCGCCATCTGGCCGAGCAGCGGCATCTGCGCCACCCGCGCCTGCACCGAGGCCCAGGCCTTCATCGCGCCCGCGCCGCTGAGGGCCGAGCCGACGATGGGGCGGAATTCCTTCGTCAGTTGCGGCGTGGTGGTGCGCTTGAAATACTGGGTGGCCGAATCCTGCGGCCCGGTCAGGATGGCGCGGGCATCGTCGAAGGTGATGCGCGTCACCGCATCCACGAAAATGCCCAGCGCCCTGGGCGCGGCCTGCTCGGCGGCGCGGTTCATGCGCAGCGACAGGTCGTCCAGCAGGAAGCCCGCGCCGAAATTGCGCATGGGCCCGGCGACGCGTTCGAGCGGCCCCGGCAGAGGAATGCGGATGGCCGGATCGCCGAAATAGCCGTCGGTGCGGCCCACCTGGCCGACCACCTTGCGGCTGGCCACCTTGAGCGCGTCTTTCAGGCCGAGCCCGATGTCGCCCTGGCTGAGCCCGGCGCCCATGGCGGGACGCGGCCCGCCCTGGCTGGTCAGCGCCCGCAGGAAATCATTGGCGCCGCCCGGAAGCTGGCCCTGCGCCCAGGCCGCGGCGGGCATGAGCACCAGGGCGCCGCCCAGGAAAATCCGGCGCGATTGCCGATTGTGTGTCATGCGACCCCCATCCCTTTCGTACACTATGGCACAAATGGAACCGTGGCGCGATATGGCGGGGGCGCCTAGACCAGGCGCGCAGCGAAGTCGGAAATGCCGATCTGGCGCGTGCGCTTCAGCCGTTCGGCGTTGAGGATCGCCTGCACGTCGCGCAACGCCTTGTCGATGTCGGTGTTGACGATGACATAGTCATATTCCGGCCAATGGCTGATCTCGTCCGCCGCCTTGGCCATGCGGCTCCCCACCACCTCCTCGCTGTCGGAGGCGCGGGTGCGCAGGCGCCGCTCCAGCTCCTCATGGCTGGGCGGCAGGATGAAGATGCTGACCAGGTCGTCGCGCATCTTCTCTTTCAATTGCTGGGTACCCTGCCAGTCGATGTCGAACAGCACGTCCATGCCGTCGGCCAGCGCCGCCTCGACCAGGGCGCGCGGCGTGCCGTAATGATGGCCGAAGACGCGGGCATGTTCCAGGAAGGCGCCACTTTTGGCCATGATCTCGAACTCTTCGGGCGAGACGAAGTGGTAATCCTTGCCATGCTCCTCGCCCGGGCGCATGGCGCGGGTTGTGGCGCTGACCGAAAGCTGGATGTTGCCGTCCGCCGCCAGCAGCCGCCGCGAGAGCGTGGTCTTGCCCGCGCCCGAGGGCGAGGACAGCACCAGCATCAATCCCCGCCGCTTGATCCCCTCATTCATGCGGCTTGCCGCCCTTCGTCGTCTGTGGCGCGGGCCATGGCGGCGCGGGCCCTGCGCTCATTCCACATTCTGCGCCTGTTCCCGGAACTGGTCGATCGCCGCCTTCAATGCCAGGCCGATACGCGTCAGTGCAATGTCGGCCGATTTGGAGCAGAGCGTGTTGGCCTCGCGGTTGAATTCCTGCGCCAGGAAATCGAGCTTGCGCCCGACGCCCTGCCCGCCTTTCAGCATGGCGCGGGCGTCCTCGACATGGGCGGCCAGCCGGTCCAGCTCCTCGCGCACATCGGCCTTGGCCGCCAGCAGCGCCGCTTCCTGCGCCAGCCGCTCCTGCGGCAGCGCGCCCGCCAGCAATTCCGCAAGCTGCGCTTCCAGCCGCGCCTTGAGCGCCGGGGGCTGGACGGCGGCCAGCGCCCCCGCCTCTTCGGTCAGCCGCGCGATCTCGTCCAGTTGCGCCAGCAGCAGCGTGTGCAGCTTGGCGCCTTCGTTCAGCCGCTCCTTGGCCAGCGCATCGAAGGCGCTGGAAAGGCTTTCCAGGATGGCGGCGTCGCGCATCGCGCGCGTGGCTTCATCGGCCGGGGCGTCATCGGCCACGATCACGCCCTTGAGCGCCAGAAGCCCGTCCACCCGTGCGGGCGGCAAGCCGGTGTCGGCTGAAATCTCGCGGGCGATCCTCACCGCGCTCGCCAGCGCGGTGGCATCCACTTTCAGGCCGCGCGTGCCGTCCTGCGGCTCCAGCGTCAGGGTGATCTGCAAGGAGCCACGGGAGAAGCGCGCCGCCGCCAGCTTGCGCGCCGGGACCTCGATCCCGTCCATCCCCGGCGGCGTGCGCAGCCGAAGGTCCAGCCCGCGCCCATTGACGCTCTTGACCTCCCAGCGCCAGGCCTGGCCCGCAAGGCCGCCCGCGCTCTCGGCGAATCCCGTCATGCTGGAAAGGGCCATCACAGACTCCAAAGCGCGCCGAACTTAGCCCGCGTCCCCGCCAGGGTGAAGGCCGGATGCGCCGTTAATTGCGCGGCAGGCGCGGCACCTGCCGGCCGATCGCGTCGATCGGCACCCGCTCGGGCACCACCAGCCGCCGCCGCTCGGCCGCGCGCAGCGCCATCACATGACGGCTGTGCTCGTCGAGCGTGGCGGAGAAGCGGCTGCGGCCGTTGCCGCTGGCATCGGCGACGAAATAGAGCGCATCGCTGTCGGGCGGGTTGAAGACAGCGGCGAGCGCGTCCTTGCCGGGATTGGCGATGGGCGTGGGCGGCAGCCCCGCGACCTGATAGGTGTTGTAGGGCGTCACCGCGTCGAGCTCGCTCTGGCGGATGCCGCGCCCCAGGGGATAGCCCCTGGTGATGCCATAGATGATGGTGGGATCGGATTGCAGCCGCATCCCCAGCTTCAGGCGGTTGACGAACACCGCCGCCACCATGCGCCGCTCGTCGGCGAAGCCAGTCTCCTTCTCGACAATGGAGGCCAGGGTCACCGCCTGGCGCGGCGTGTCATAGGGCAGGCCGGGCTTGCGGTTCGGCCAGTTGTCCTCGATGAATTTGCGCTGCGCCGCCGCCATCTCCCTGAGCAGGCCCTGGCGCGTCATGCCGCGGGTGAAGAGATAGGTCTCGGGCAGGAGCGTGCCTTCCTCCGGCACCGGGCCGGGATCGCCCACCAGCACGGGATGGGAGGCCACCAGCTTCCAGATCATGTCGGAGGTCAGCCCTTCGGCTACGGTCAGCCGGTGCTGGATGGAGCGGCCCGCGATCAGGATTTCGGCGATATGCGCCATGGAGGCATGGGCGGGGATTTCATACTCGCCCGCCTTAAGCCGCCCGGCCTGGTCGCGCCAGCGCAATTCGGCCTCGAACAGCAGGCGGTAGCGGATGACGCCCGCCTCCTCCAACTGGGTGGCGATGCGCGCCAGGCTGGCGCCGGGCTGGATCAGCACCACCTTGTCGGCGGCGGAAGGGCCATAGGCCGTCCAGGCCCAGCCGAACCACGCCATCGCGCCCGCGCCGGCCAGGGCCAGCGCGACAAGGGCGATGAGGAGGCGCTTCATGCCGTCAGGCCTTGGCCATGATCAGGCAGGCATTGGTGCCGCCGAAGCCGAAGCTGTTCGACATGGCGACGTTGACCTCGCGCTTCTGCGCCTTGTGCGGCACCAGATCGATCGCGGTGGTGACGTCGGGATTGTCGAGGTTGATGGTGGGCGGCACGACGCCGTCGCGCATGGCGAGCAGGCAGAAGATCGCCTCCACCGAGCCGGCGGCGCCCAGCAGATGCCCGATGGAGGATTTGGTCGAGGACATGGCGGTTCTGGCGGCCGCATTGCCCAGGAGACGCTCCACGGCGCCCAGCTCGATGCCGTCGGCCATGGTCGAGGTGCCATGCGCGTTCACATAGTCGATCTCGCCCGGCGAAAGACGCGCGCGTTTCAGCGCCATGGTCATGGCGCGGAAGCCGCCATCGCCGTCCTCGGACGGGGCGGTGATGTGATAGGCGTCGCCCGAAAGGCCATAACCGATGATCTCGCCATGGATCTTCGCGCCGCGCGCCCTGGCGTGCTCATATTCCTCGAGCACGACGATGCCCGCGCCTTCGCCCATCACGAAGCCGTCGCGGTCCTTGTCGTAAGGGCGCGAGGCCTTTTCGGGCGCATCATTGTATTTGGTGGAGAGGGCCTTGCAGGCGTTGAAGCCCGCGATGCCCAGACGGCAGATCGCGCCCTCGGCGCCCCCCGCCACCATCACATCGGCATCGTCCAGCGCGATCATGCGCGCGGCATCGCCGATGGCGTGGGCGCCGGTGGCGCAGGCCGTCACCACGGCCGAGTTCGGCCCCTTGAAGCCATGCTCGATCGAGACATAGCCCGAGATCAGGTTGATCAGCCGGCCCGGAATGAAGAAGGGCGAAAGGCGGCGCGGCCCCTTGTCAGCGATCAGGAGCGCCCCGTCCTCGATGCCCGGCAGCCCGCCGATGCCCGAGCCGATCAGCACGCCGGTGCGGCAGCGCTCTTCCTCGGTGGCGGGCGCCCAACCGGAATCGGCCACCGCCTGCTTGGCGGCGGCCAGGCCATAGATGATGAAATCATCCATGCGCCGCTGTTCCTTGGGGTCAACCCACTGATCGGGATTGAAGGTGCCGCCCGACCCGTCGCCGCGCGGCACCTGGCAGGCATAGCGCGTCGCCAGGTCGTCGGTGCGGAAACGGGTGATCAGGCTGGCCGTGGACTTGCCCGCCAGCAGCCCAGCCCAGCTTTCCTCCACGCCGCAGGCCAGCGGCGTGACAAGCCCAAGCCCGGTGACAACGACCCTGCGCATGCGCGCTGACGGATCAGGAGGCGTTGGCTTTGTCGATATACTTGACGGCGTCGCCGACGGTCACGATGGACTCCGCCGCGTCATCGGGAATCTCGATGCCGAATTCCTCTTCGAACGCCATCACGAGCTCGACGGTATCGAGGCTGTCGGCGCCCAGGTCTTCGATGAAGGACGCGCTCTCGGTGACCTTCTCGGCATCCACATTCAGGTGCTCGACGACGATCTTCTTCACGCGCTCTGCGGTATCGCTCATTGGACTGTAAGCCTCTCCTTGTTTTGCCCGCCGTCCTGTCCGGATGGCGTCCCACGATAACGGGTTTCGAGTGGAAACGTTATGCGAGGCGCGCTTGGTAACACAAGGCCGCGCCGCCGCCAAATTTTCGATTAAGCCTTTGACGAAAAAAGGCAAAGCTTCCGTCAGATCATGGCCATCCCGCCATTGACCTGCACCGTGGCGCCGGTGACATAGGCCGCCTCTTCCGACGCCAGATAGACCGCCGCCGCGGCGATTTCCGCCGCCAGCCCCATGCGCCCGGCCGGGATGCGGGTGGCGATCATCTCCTTCTGCTGGTCGGTCAGCACCTCGGTCATGGCGGTCTGGATGAAGCCGGGGGCGATGCAGTTGACGGTGATGTTCCGGCTGGCGACCTCGGCCGCCAGGGACTTGCTCATCCCCACCAGGCCCGCCTTGGCGGCGGCGTAGTTGCCCTGGCCGGGATTGCCGGTCTCGCCCACAACGCTGGTGATCTGGATGATGCGGCCCCAGCGATTCTTCATCATGCCGCGCAGCACGGCGCGCGAGAGGCGGAAGGGGGCGGTCAGGTTGACCGCCAGCACCTGGTCCCACTCCTCGTCCTTCATGCGCATGAAGAGATTGTCGCGGGTGATGCCGGCATTGTTGACCAGGATGTCGATGGGGCCGCCCGCCGCCTCTTCCGCCGCCTTGGGCAGGGCATCCACGCTGGCCGTGTCGGACAGGTCGGCGATGACGGTGAGGGCGCGGCCGCCGAGCTCGGCCTTCACCGCGTCCAGCGCCTCCGCCCGCGTGCCCGACAGTACCACGGTGGCGCCCTGGGCGTGCAGCGCGCGGGCGATGGCGCCGCCGATGCCGCCGGACGCGCCCGTTACCAATGCGACTTTTCCTGTGAGGTCAAACATGGCGCGTCCTTTTACTTAATGGTCGCACGGGCAACGGCTTCGCTGCGCTCGCCTGCACGGTGCTCCGGCGCGCCGGTGACGAGGGCGATTTTTCCTGTGAGGTCAAACATGGGCTTCCCCCTCCCCGTCCTGCGGACGGACCTCCCCCGTGAACGGGGGAGGAAAAAAGTTTGCACATTATATTTCCTCCCCCGCTTGCGGGGGAGCGGGACCACGAAGTGGTGGAGGGGGATGCCCAGGCGTGAGCGCATCACAGCGACTTCCCGAACGCTTCGAGATCGGCCGGCGCATCCAGCGTCACCGTCTGCAATTCCTTGTCGATGCGCTTGACCATGCCGGTCAGCACCTTGTTGCCGCCGAACTCCACTGTCGTGTCCACGCCAAGACCGCGCAGCGACAGAATGCTCTCGCGCCAGCGGACACGCCCCGTCACCTGTTGCACCAGCAGGCGGCGCACGCTCTCGGGTTCGCTGACCGGCTGGGCGGTGACATTGGCGATCACCGGCGCCGCCAGCGGGCGGATGGTGACGGCGGCCAGCGCCTGCGCCATCCTATCGGCGGCGGGCTGCATCAAGGGGCAATGGAAGGGCGCGGAGACCGCCAGCGGAATGGCGCGCTTGATATTCCTCGCCTTGGCGATGTCGGGCACGCGGTCCATCGCGTCCTTCGAGCCGGAGATCACCACCTGCCCCGGCGCATTGTCGTTGGCGACGACGCAGGTGCCGCCTTCGCGCGCCGCTTCGGCGGCCACGGCCTCGGCCTGCTCGATCTCCGCGCCGATCAGGGCGACCATGCCGCCCTCGCCCACCGGCACGGCGGACTGCATCGCCTGCCCGCGCGTCTTGAGAAGCCGCGCCGTGTCCGCCAGCGTGAAGGCCCCGGCGGCGCAGAGCGCGGAATATTCGCCCAAGGAGTGACCGGCGACGAAATTCGCGTGCCTAGCCACCTCCAGCCCCATCTCCTTTTCCAGCACCCGCACCACGGCGATGGAGGCGGCCATGATGGCGGGCTGCGCATTCTCGGTCAGCGTCAGGTCGGCGTCCGGTCCTTCCCACATCAGCCTGGACAGCTTCTGGGAAAGCGCGTCATCCACTTCCTGGAAGACTTCGCGCGCGGGCGCGAAAGCCTCCGCCAGCGCCTTGCCCATGCCGACGGCCTGGGACCCCTGTCCGGGAAAAAGAAAAGTGCGATTCATGTTGGCGGCAGACAAATCAAGAGGGCCTTGCGGAGTCAAGCGAGGGAAACCAAACCGCGGCTAATCCCCCGTCGTCAATTCGTAGCAGATTTCATCCTCGGCGGCGCCGTCGGGCCAGGTCCTTGGCACCCGCCCCGTCGGCACAAAGCCGTGCCGCTGATTTGCCGTTGCCTGCCATTGCTCCGGCGCATGCGCCGCCGCCTCGTCATGGGAGGTCGTGAACACGCCCGGAGAGGCTTTCAGCGCCGCCAGCCGGAAATCACGGAACATCTCCCATTCCGCGGATGCCAGGGCGCGACGGAGATGGCGCTCATTTCGGCGTCCGTGCGGTCCGATCGGACGGGCAATCATTTCCCCGCAATCAAAGCCTCCGCCGCGCGGCGGGAGGCGCGTTGCAGGCGCGAGCCCCAGACATAGCGGCAGAAGAAGGCGAAGACGAACAAGCCCGCGACCCAGCCCATCCCGGGATGGCCAGTGGCGATGCCGGTGAAATACGCCGCCGCCCAGGTCGCGCCCAGGCCGAAACCGATGGGCGCGCACAGGATCGCCAGCCCCAGCGCGATGACGAACAGGTCGGCGATCTCGGCGCCCACCGCCGTGAAGACGAGGTCGATCTTCCGCCAGCGCTGCTGCAATCGCGCGGCGCGGAGCTGCTCTTCTATGTCCTCCGCCTTCAGGAACGCCTCACGACTTATTTCTTGGGCGGGTTCACCAGCACGACCTGGCTGATGATCTTGCCGCCG
>Ga0180217_1001385_pt1 | contig 27054 bp, 19 predicted proteins | sample eDN3rd37CBELigOP_FD_128521 | JGI IMG/M metagenome (GOLD analysis project Ga0180217, IMG submission 128521) | Enriched Organic Plus compost microbial communities from Emeryville, California, USA - eDNA 3rd pass 37_C BE-Lig OP (version 2) (version 2) ... | reverse complement strand
TTGGAAATCAAAGAAGACTATATCAAAGACATGACATTCCACTACGTGAGCGAAATGTCCGAAGTCATTGATCTAGCTTTGCTGAAAACCAAGGTTAAAAATGCTAAAAAACTGAATAGGTAAATATATCGTTGTCCTTGTAGAGACGCACGATCTTGCGTCTCTACAACTAAATCTAGCATCTCGATTGCCCCGCAGCCTAGTACAAGGAATTGACCTAGCCAAGAACCCAACTCGGACCAAAACCTCCATAGCTTGCTTTGAAATATTTCAACTCCTCAACTGATGGAGAAGCAATCTCCACCGAAGGCTGCCCCACCCTTATTTCACATACAAATACATCATACATGTCTCTACCAAAAATTAGCGAAAAAGGCAGTACAAAAAACAATAAAAACAATCTATTACACATTCCTATCTAACGCAGTAAATCATGGATTATAAATAAACCCTAACGATTTCGGACATAGCCCAAAAGCTCAAGGTTTCTCATTAAATGAGATACAATCTTAGATAGATAAATATTCTAATAAAAAAGGTTGTCGTGTATTTTTCTGGAATAAATAACAGAAAAATCAATCCTAATGAATAAAAAAAATCGTACAGGTGCATATATGCCCGACCAAAACACCATAACACTGCAAACAATTACATATCAACACATTAAGAACATAAAAAATACATGTATTTTCTGGAAATATTAACACATAAATTTCTAAATCCCATACAATTATTTGTACCTTAACCCCAATTAAATAGTGAATCCAAAAATCCGCCGTGCAGAAATATGAAAAGCCCCCTTATTATCCTTTTATTGTTTTTTATTTTTCAAATTTCTAATACCTACCCTGCCACCTGTCCACAAAATAAAGAGATAGATATACTGTACCAAAAAGCTATTTCATTAGGCAAAGCCGGAAAAACACAGGAAAGCATTACCATATTGCAAAGGGTAATCCATCTCTCTAAATCCATAGGTTGTCTGCAACACGAATTAAACGGCAACGATAAACTCATGCGGCAATACGCAAAACTGCACGAATACCAAAAAGCACTTCATATATCAACGGAAGTAGAAAGATTGGCTTTCCTGCTGAAAGATTATCGACAACTCTCCATCCTCTATACAACCAGAGCCACATTGTACAACTATCTAAGCTTAAACGACCAAAGTTTCAAAGAATATAAACAAGCAGAAAAATATGCACAGCTTATCAGTAATACAGATCAGAGACATTATGAACTAAGCATGATCTATTATAACCTTGCGACATATTACCAAGGTCAGTTAGACTATCCCAACACAATAGCATCATTGGTCAAAAGTGAGCGTGAAATTCAAAAAGTACAAGACAATAGCACCGATATTGGCCTAGAAAAAAAAATGGATATGCTCCTCTCCATCAATATGAACCTGGGTATCTTATCGTTTGGCAAAGAGAATCCTCAAAAAGACATAAAGCTAGCCGAATCATACTTTTTAAAAGCTCTCGATATACAGAAAAACATGAGTGAAAATATGAGTACTTTCACAAAAATAGACCTTTTCAGTGCATTGCTAGAATTTTATTATAAGAAAAAAGATTACAGAAAAGGTATAGAATACGGTGAAAAAGCACTCACTTTGGAAAAAAGCCATAAGATGCCCTATAACAGAAGAGTAGTCTATATGGTTCTTGCCAAGTGCTATCTCGGCATCAATGAAACTGCAGCTTCTGAAAAATATCTGAATCTATATTCAAAATTGAACGACAGTATCAATGCCGTAGAAAAAATTGCCGTGGAGGAGCCGATAAAGCAGATTGTTTCCGAAAGTACAAAAACCAACAACCAAAAGCTGAAATATACACTGATCACATATAGTATTCTCCTAGCACTATTGATCATTACCGGAATCACCGTATGGAACAAAAAAAGAAAGACACTTTATCGTAAATATGAAGATCTGATCGCTTCTTTACAAAGCCCCCCCCATAAAGTATTGTCAGGCAATTCTGCACTGAAAACTGTGCAGTTCGAAAACAATACACACAAATCCAAATCCATAAACATTACAGATGAGACAATAGAAAATCTGCTATCGGGGTTGGAAAAGTTTGAAAGACTAAAGCTCTTTACCAGACAAGATGTCAATTCTGCTTACCTCACAAATTATCTGAATACAAACTCAAAATATCTGACCGAAATACTACGACAATATAAAGGAAAAACATTTAGCCAATACATCAATGATTTAAGAATTGACTATATTATACGATTGCTCTATGAAGATCCGAAATATAGGGAATACAAAATAAGCTATCTTGCTGGAGTCTGTGGCTTCTCTTCCAGAGAAATTTTCACGATAACATTTAAGAAGAATACAGGTATCTCTCCCTCGTATTTTATCAACGAATTAAATCTAAATTCTAAAACAGGAAAAACTTCCTAGCACAAGATGTAGAGATGCGATTAATCGCGTCCCTACATCATCATCCGATTACAGATATATTGTTTCGGTGTTTGTTCGGTAAAAAACCGGAATTCACTGATAAAATGGGATCGATCATAAAATCCAAACCGTAAAACCATCTCCCACCAGTCTTCTATGTAACCGTTTTCTTCCATATATTGTCTGGCCTGATTGAACCGAAGTAGACGTTGATACATCTTAGGCGTCATGCCTATTTCAGTTTTGAACGATCGTTCTAAGGTCTTGGGACTGGTATTCGTCATTTTTTGAAGCATTCTGACATTCGTACTACCTGCACCCTTTTGCAAGATGGACAACGACAACCGCACACAAGGTTTATTTTGTTTCTTCCTTTCCCGCGCTTTAAGGCACAGAAAATTATCGATCAGACGAATCGCCTGCGACTGGCCTTTTGAAGCAAGTATCTTTTCATACAGATCGTTGATCTCTTGACCAAATATATACTCTGCATCAACGATTTGATCCGTAAAATCACACAAATCGACCCCAGTCAACTGAAAGACACCCGTGGGCGTAAAATTGACTGCAATAAGATCCATATTCAATGAGCTACTATACAGCGTACTCGGCGAAATGGCTTGTCCGACAAAATAAACCTTATGTTTCAAGCTGATCTTTTCTTTTTTTTCCAGTACGATGTCATCGAGTGGACGGATATTAAAAATCAATCCTTGAAAAATAGGAGAATAATCCGGAAAGATAAAAGGTTTGAGACGCTTGGCTCCTGTCACCCTATAATGGGTAACAATCCCCTGCAAGTTAGAGTGGGGCAACCCTTCCCTGTATTTAAAAAAATCCAATGTCATGTCACTTAGGCAAAAAAATGGTCTATGGTTATATTATGCGGTTTTCCATAGGTTTTATGGATTAAAAAGTTTATAAAAAAACCTGCTATTGCTAATATAACAGGTTTTTCACAAAACTCCAAGTCAGTGTTTTATTTATATGTAATCTTCGCTTCGAAAGTTACCGCAGGATCTGATCCAACTTTTTTCGTGCCCGTTACCCTGGTGGGGAACTTTGGATTTTTGCTATCCTTAAATTCGTACACGTAGGTAATATTTGCTATCTGCCCCATAAAACTTCCTGTCAATTTAAGTGGATTATTCCCCGCTCCCGCAATATCTTCAAGCCATATATTATCGCCTAACGGCGCCCCCACCAAATAGTAGACTTCACTCCATCCGACGACATTCTTAAAAGGAGCATTCTTATCGTCGTAGGTGAGAGATACTGCCCCGGCAGATGTACCCCCAAATATTAACGCAGCATTGGTCAGATTCCCTTTGCTGTCATGGGTAAGCTCCACCTCTCCCTCACCTCTGAGGGACACAACAGGCTTTGTTCCTGAATAATCAATTTCAGACACCGTAGGACTTTCGTCAGGCCGATACCCTTCTTCTTTTATTAATCTTCCACTCCCGTCATAAGTATACAGGTTATAGTCTCCATCATTCGCCGAACCCCTATATATTTTCTGAATACGGTTATTCTCATCATATACATATGTTTCCACTAGGCCACTACGGGATATCTTATCAATCTTTTTGGTATCCCCTTGATAAGTAATGTTGTACGTCCTGGTGTCTCCCTCAAAGGACATCTCAATTGTCTTGGGTAAAGTAGTCTCCACATCGGGATTCCCATCCTCACCGTTGTCCGGATCATTCGGATCCTCACCGTTATCCTTACAGGATACGACAGCCATTATACAGGCTAAAAGCAGGAAAGTAAACTTGTTCATGTCTGTTAGTAATTAAATGGTTTGTACAGTATTAGGTATTAATAGCACATTACCATGTCCTTCATTCTTTGGTTTTCTACTGTCCAAAAGTATATAGTGTTTTTCCCAATTTGTAGGAAAAAAACGACATTTTTATCTTTTTTTAGGCAGAGACATGGCATGCCACGTCTCTACATTATTGTGTGCTACACTATTCTCTTTTCCTTATTTTACAAAATCATTGTATTTTTCTGTTTTAATAACTAATTTTAAAACCACCTGTTAGGTGTTAACCATGTAAACGCTATGAAAAGCAGTCTGTAAGATGATTTTTTCCAAAATTTTGCATATATTATTCTTGAGTTGCCTTGTCATCATAGGGTACAGTTCCATCGCTCAAAATTATCCCTTAAAGTTTAACCATATATCTTATAAGGACGGGCTGTCCCAAAGTCCTATAGGAGCAATTTTTCAAGATAAAAAGGGTTTTATATGGATTGGAAATCGAGAAGGCCTCATTCGTTATGACGGATATGAATTTGTCACCTACAGCCATAAAGAAGGAGACCGCAATAGCCTTAGTCATAATCTAATCCGGGTAATCACTCAAGATTCGACAGGAAAATTATGGATAGGGACTTCAAACGGCTTGAACATATTTGACCCCATTACAGAAAAGTTTACCTATGTGGATATTTCACAAGGAAAAACGGTATCGGCTTTATTGGTAGACAACCGACACCACATTTGGGTAGCTTCGCACGATGGTTTAAAACGAGTCATTATTAAAGATCACGGCAAACTAGAGATATTGCACGTAGAAAACGATGACCTAAAAGACGGCATGACCAGAGCACTCATGCAAGATAGAAAAGGAAAAATATGGATAGGACTTGCCCATGGGATTAAATGTCTCGACCCATCTACACTAAAGATGGTCTCCCTGCCCTATGCTATTGAAAAAACAGCTGTACTATCCCATGCTACGATATCTGCCATGAAGGAAGATGAGCGTGGAGATATTTGGTTTTCTACGGAAGGGCAAGGTTTTTTTTGGTACAGAAAACAGAACAATACATTAGATCATTTCCAATATGCAGGCAACCGACAGACAGGCCTACCTTCGAATGTGATCAAGGACATCTTGATTTACGATACCGCAAACATCTGGTTAGGGACACGCATGGGCTTGAGCATTTTTAACAAACGTACAAAGACTTTTACCAACTTCCAACACGACAGCAGTGATCCAAAAAGCTTAAGCCAAAATTCCATCTGGAATTTTTTAGAGGACAAATCGGGAAATATATGGATGGGAACCTACGCGGGTGGGCTGAACATCTATTATCCGAAGTTCAATAATTTTGACAACATAGGGGAAAGAATAGGAAACAACTTAGGACTGAGCCAGCCTATTGTAAATGGCGTGTTGGAGGAGGACAATGGAGCACTATGGGTAGCTACCGATGGAGGGGGCTTGAATTACATCGACCGCGAAAAAAGTATCAGTAGGTATTTGTACTTGAGGGATAAAAAAGGAAAACAGATAAGCCATATAAAAGCAATAGCAAAGGGAAGTAGAGGAAGACTGTACCTGGGTACGCTGGAAGGGCTAGGTATTTTCGACCAAAAAGAAGGTACAATTGATTATTTACCTATTGGAGGCACTACTTCCCTTGACAACAGAAGAATTAATGCATTAATTGCAGAAGATAACAACGTTTGGATTGGCACACACCATCTAGGTGTATGGGTGATTAATGCAGACGGGAAGATAGAAGCTTTAGGAAACAATGCCGGTATCAGTATACAGGCCCTATATGCCATAGAGGAGAATATATGGATAGGTACAACGGAGGGCCTATTTAGTTACAACAAAAAAAGCAAAAAAGCGACCCAATACCCTATATTCAATCAGCATACCGTTTTGTCGTTGTTCATGGATTCTCAAAAACAATTTTGGGTCGGAACGAACAAGGGAATAGCTTTGTTCAATCCCCTCACGAATGAAAAACATTGTATTACAGAAGAAACCGGCTTAACCAATAATATAATAGAAGCCATTGTAGAGGACAATCAGGGAAATATATGGGTGAGCACCCAAAAAGGGCTCTCCAAAATCAGCTATACGGGCAATAAAGGAACATTTTCTGATCAAAACCTAGGCATTTACAATTATACTTCCAGTGACGGTTTGCCCAGCAATCAGTTTATGCAGGGGGCGGCACTAAAGACCCAAAAAGGAGAGCTACTGTTTGGAGGAGTAAACGGCCTGACTACATTTTATCCCGAAAGAATCACCCGCAATACTTATCTCCCACCGGTAGTAATTACTGATTTTTTAATCCATAATAAGTCCGTTCGAATAGGTGCAGAAAATAGTCCTTTGACCTCTCCTATCGATGAAATAGCACAACTGACCTTAAAACATGATCAGAATACGATAACCTTCAAGGTCGCGGCACTGAACTATATCAATTCTTTCAACAATCAATATGCCTACAAGCTTGAAGGCTTTGATAAGGAGGATGAATGGTATGATGCCGGAAGGCAGCGTACCATCAGCTATACCAACCTGCCCGAAGGAAGATACACCTTTAAAATAAAGGTCGCCAACAACGATGGCGTTTGGAACGAATACGAGAAAAGCATATCCATTAAAGTATTGCCCCCATTTTGGAAAACGTGGTGGGCATATACGATCTACATGCTGGTATTCGCAGGATTGTTGTATCTTTTTTATAGTTATTCTGTCAAAACTGAACGACTCAAACATCAGCTGGAACTGGAAAGCATCAGCCATAGGGTGGATCAACAATTGGCCCAAAAGAAAATGTCCTTTTTTACCAATATATCCCATGAGATAAAAACGCCATTGACCATGATTCTGGCCCCTATAGAGCGTCTTCTGGATATGAGTGAAGGCAATCGCAACATCCACAGCCAACTGAGCGTGATGTACCGAAATGGGGAAAGATTATTAAAACTGATCAACCAACTGTTGGATTTTAGACGGTTTGATTCTGGAAATGACCAATTAACCACTTCACAGGGCGATATTGTTCTGTTTTTAAAAGAGATTTTTCTGGCGTTTAAGGGGTTGGCTGAAAGCAAGGGAATAACCTTAAAATTTAATACGGAGTTGTCAGAATTGTTACTGTGGTTTGACAAGGACAAATTGGAAAAAGTATTTTACAATTTACTGTCCAATGCTATAAAATTCACGCCATACGAAGGTACTGTAAACATCCGGATAAAACAGACCTCGGAGGCGGGAAAGGATTATGCATCCATTACTGTAGAAGACAATGGCTGTGGTATCGCAGAAGAGCATATCGACAAAATATTCGAACAGTTTAGGTATTATGACCAAAAGGGTCTCAACATCGGGGGAACAGGCTTGGGGCTTGCCTTTTCAAAAGAATTAGTAATCTTGCATCAGGGCGAAATCTATGTCGAAAGTATACAGGCGACCAGCGGTACACCGGGACATACGTCCTTTACCGTGCTCTTGCCTATGGGCAGAGAACATTTATCCGAGATAGAGATCAATGATTCTCTGGCAAATGAAGATAATATTTCTACCTATCTGGAAGATACGGTATTTGTTAAGAAGGGTCCATTTAAACTTCGCAAACAGGAAATACTAAAAGGAATCGAAAAAGATAAACCTCTAATGCTCATTGTAGAAGATAACCCGGATGTATTGGGGCTCGTCGTTTCCAGTTTTGAGGATGAATTTGATATTATTACTGCCATAAACGGGGAGCAAGGATGGAGACAGGCACATCGGTCGGTTCCCGATATCATCATTAGCGATGTGATGATGCCTGTAATGGATGGTATTAGCTTATGCAATGCATTAAAAACAGACATCCACACAAGCCACATCCCGGTGATTTTGCTTACTGCGCGCAGTTCGACGGTCTTTAAGATGGAAGGATTTGAAACCGGGGCAGATGACTATATCACCAAACCATTTTCCATCAATATGCTGAAAGTAAGAGTGTGGAATCTGTTGGATTCCCGGCAGAAACTTCGGGAAAGATACCAGCGACAAGTGCGACTGGAACCCAAAAATGTGGCTATAACCTCTGCCGATGACAAATTCCTCCATGATTTAATGCATTTCATAGAAGATCATATCGACAATCCCCAACTTACCGTGGACGACCTGAGTAAGGAAGTCTCCATCGCAAGAGGTACATTATACAAAAAAATCAAAGCACTCACCGGACAGACGGTCAACGACTTTGTACGTACGATTCGATTAAAAAGAGCAGCCCAATTGCTCGAACAGGCCAGATACAATGTCAATGAAATCGCTTACATGGTGGGATTTTCAGATGTCAACTATTTTAGAAAGTGCTTTAAAGAACAATTCGGATATACACCCAAAGAATACGGTAAGCAGTCAAGATAAAATCCTTTCCAACCCTACAAAAAGCTGATGTTGGTCTGTAAACAGTACTTAATTAAGCATCAATACACGAATAAACAACCTTCTTTTATCAAACTTAAAATCAACAACTTAACCATTAACCTTTCGTTATCCTATACGCTAGACATGTTTTTTCTGAACGATCATCGTGCCTTTTACTCCTCCTTTCCTCCTATCTTGGCTTGGTGAAACAGAGTGAGTATAGAAGGACCAGAATAAAGCAGACCTCTGTGTTCATTTTGATCATCATGATGGTGCTCTATCTGTTTGCTCTAGCATTATAAACCAGCGTCTGTTTTTGGCACAGACAATTTAAATAGTGATAACTAAAATAAACTTAAAAAATGACAAATATTACCTATTTCAGGCGAAAGCCATTCGTCCGAACATTCGGGCTGTCTTTACTCTTGATCTTTGTCCACATGCTATTTTTTAGCGAATCTGCCTATAGTAAGGAAAAAGCAACTCTCCTGCAACAGACCATACAGGTAACAGGACAGGTAAAAGACCAGAAAGGTGAAGCCTTGCCGGGAGTCATCGTTTCAGTAAGAGGAAGCCGACAATCTGTCGTAACGGATAAAAACGGACACTATACTATAAATAAGCTAAATAAGAATTCGACATTGGTATTCTCTCTTTTAGGTTTCGAAACACAGGAACAGACTGTCGGCAATACTAAAGTCATAAACATCACTCTAAAAGAAACAGTAACCGGATTGGATGAAGTGGTCGTGATCGGTTATGGCGAGGTCGATCGAAAAGATCTAACCGGATCGGTAGGTTCTGTGAATATAGAGCAAATGGCCCAAGCTCCTGTAATGTCCTTTGACCAGGCACTAGCTGGTAGGGTGGCCGGTGTGCAGGTATCTTCTGCTGAGGGGCAGCCAGGAGAAGAAGGCATCAGCATCGTTATCCGAGGTGCCAATTCCTTAACGCAGGACAATTCACCTCTATTTGTAGTCGACGGCTTCCCTATGGAAGACTTTGAGGCCAGTTCACTCAATCCGGAAGAGATCGCTTCTATGGATATATTAAAAGACGCATCGGCGACTGCTATATATGGTGCACGGGGTGCAAACGGTGTCATTATTATTGAAACCAAAAAAGGTCAGGAAGGAAGACCTACAGTTACCTTCAATACACGTACAGGGATCAACAAAATCACAAACCGTATGGAAATGATGACCCCATATGAATTTGTCAGGCTTTTGCAGGAACGTTCCCAATCTGCGGCAGATCGATATTATCTCGGTGATCACGGATTGGAACTGGAGGATTACCAGAATGTGCGCGGTATAGATTGGCAGGATCAGATTCTCCAGACCGCACCCGCCCATCTCTACAACCTTGCACTGAGGGGCGGCACGCGACAGACTAAGTATTCCATCTCAGGATCTGTTAATGATATGACAGGGGTAATTATCAACTCTGGGCAGAAACGTTATCAAGGGAGGATCTCATTAGACCAACAGATCAACAATAAACTTAAGGCCAACCTTAATGCCAACTTCAGTAGTGGAAGTAGCTATGGAGCGTACACTTCCTCCTCCTCATCGGCTGCCAGTAATTACATGTACGCGGTATGGGCTTTTCGTCCATTGCGCGGTGCTATCGAGATCGATGAATTTGGAAACATTATAGAGGACGATGAAGGTTTCCTTGAGGACGAGTTCGGTGATGAAGAACCTTCTGTCAATAGTTCTTTCAATCCCATACTAAACGCCCAAAATACCTATCGCACCCGTAGAGATAATACGTTGAATGTGAATGGTTCCGTAGATTACGCGATCACCAAAGCACTGACATTCCGGGTCAATGGTGGCATCAAACAATTTCAAAGGCGTTCCGAAACCTTCTACAATTCCAGTACCATGCAAGGCAATCCCCGACGTCCAAACAATATACGGGGACAATACGGAAGTGTAGGCTTTTCGGAAACCACCACTTGGTTGAATGAGAATATATTGCGGTGGAAAAAACGGATAAACAAACAACACAACCTGGATGTGTTGGGAGGATTCACCTTACAAGGTGTAGCCCGCAACAACTATGGATACAGTTCACAGTTTGTTCCCAATGAAGAGCTAGGCATGAGCGGTTTGGATGAAGGCGTCCCCTATTCTGCCAGTGCATCGATATCCGACCACACCTTGGCGTCGTTTTTAGGAAGGGTCAATTACAATTATAAATGGCGGTACCTCTTTACGGCCAGTTTCCGGGCAGACGGGTCTTCCAAATTTTCAGCCCGCAATCGGTGGAGCTATTTTCCTTCCGGAGCATTTGCCTGGCGGATGGACAGGGAAGCTTTTATCCAGGACATACCGTGGATTTCAGAATCGAAACTACGGGTGAGCTTTGGATACACGGGGAATAACCGGGTCGGCGATTTTTCCTACTTGCCGGCCATTACCCTGCCCATTTCTTTTGCCTATCCGTTCAACAACGCTACACCCGAACGGGGCGGCTCGGTCTCAGCCATGGGCAATCCGGATCTGAGATGGGAGAGTACATCGCAGTTGGATATAGGCTATGACGTGGGTTTCTTTGACAGCCGGTTGAACCTTACAGTAGATGTCTACCGCAAAACCACATCAGACTTATTGCTCAATGCCAATGTGCCGTATTATACAGGTTTTTCTACAGTTTATAGAAATATTGGAAAAATCCAAAACCAGGGTCTTGAAATCACGTTAAACACGGTCAATATAAAAAACCGGGATTTTGAATGGCGCAGCAATTTCAACATCAGCTTCAACCGAAACAAAATTCTGCAATTGGCAGACAATGAAAACAATATGCTGTCCATGAAGTCTTGGCAAACAGGATTCAATGAAACGCCGTTATATATGGCCAAGATCGGGCAACCGGCTGCCGTATTTTATGGATATGTATTTGACGGTATTTATCAGTTTGAGGATTTTGACCAGACCCCAAGCGGAAGTTATATCCTGAAAAACGATCGCCCCGATAACGGTGACCCTCGGAACCTGATACAGCCCGGAGATGTGCGGTATAAGGATCTTGATGGAGACGGCACCATCACTGATGGTGACAGGACGGTTATCGGGCGCACGTTGCCTATCCACATGGGTGGATTCAGTAATGACTTTCGGTATAAAAACCTTACTCTGAATGTCTTTTTCCAGTGGTCATATGGCAACCATATTTACAATGCCAACCGCGAAATATTTGAAGGCAATCGATTGAACAGTATAATCATCAATCAATTTGCCAGTTATGTAGACCGTTGGCAACCGGACAATCCCAGCAATACCCTGTTTAGAGTAGGGGGAAGAGGCCCGGCAGGTACCTATTCATCCCGTGTGATTGAAGACGGTTCTTTCCTGCGGCTGAAAACAGTGTCTTTGGCTTACCGATTCAATCCCCGCTACCTCCATGCAATACGCCTGAGCGGTCTGGAGCTGAATGCGGCCGCACAGAACTTGTTTACCTGGACTAATTACTCCGGGATGGATCCCGAAGTATCCGTCCGCCATTCGGTTTTGGCTCCCGGGTTCGATTTTTCCGCTTATCCCAGAGCCAAGACATTGGTATTTGGTTTAAAAGCTACTTTTTGATTTAAAATATTTATTTATTATGAAGATATATATAATAATACCTGCTTTGCTAATGGTATGCTTTCTTATGCCATCCTGCGAAAAATTTCTCAGCACAACCCCACAGGATTTCTTATCGACTCCGAATTATTACGAGACAGAAGAACATCTGCAAACAGCCTTAAATGGGGTTTATAGCCGTTTGCAACAGGATGCATTGTATGGTGCAAACCTTTGGAGTTACTATGACATTGCTGATGAGTTTTATTGGTCGATGACAAATGTGACACAGACCGCCCCCGATATTGCTATTTACCGACACTCTCCTTCCGATGCACAAGTTCGCGTACTTTGGCAAACCTGTTATAAGGGCATAGGGGATGCCAATATGCTGATAGCCAATATTAATAAGCCAATTATGGACGAACAGCGCCGCAGCACGATTTTGGGAGAAGCCCTGTTTTTGCGGGCCTACTATTATTTCTTGTTGGTGAGTAACTATGGTAAGGTGCCGATGCCTCTGGAACCTGTCACGTCACCTGCTGGAAATGACATGCCTGCTAGTTCCATCAGAGAGGTGTACGATCAGATCATACAAGATATGGAAATAGCGGAGACCTTGGTACTTCCTATTCAGGATATTGGCTTTGGTGGTCGGATCAGCAAATCTGCCGTCCGCGGTATTCTGGCTCGGGTCAATCTCTATATGGCCGGATATCCTTTGCAAGACGAAAGCCGGTTTGCCGAAACCGTGCGGTGGGCACGGATGCTGATCAACGATCCAGTGCACAGGCTTAATCCCGATTATACGGATATTTTCCTGCGGTATGCCCGCGATGAGTATGATATCGGCGAAAGCATCTGGGAAGTGGAGTTTTGGGGCAACAGGGCAGATGCTTACGTGTCCAGTGGGAGATTGGGCTCACGCAATGGAATTGAGATGCGGAATAATGATTTTCTTGATGAGATTGGCTTTGCCTACGGCCAGATTAGTGCGGTAGGGAGATTATACCGCCGGTATGAAAACGGAGATGTGCGCAGGGATTGGGCCATCGCGCCGTTTCGCTTTGCGAGTAATGGGACGGAGAACCCATGGAATGCTAATCAATTGTATGAACGCAACTGCGGAAAGTGGCGTAGAAAACCCGAACTGGTGATTCCCAAGAATAGAAACTTTACGCCGCAGAACTTTCCCATCTTGCGCTATGCGGATGTGCTGTTGATGTATGCAGAAGCGGTAAATGAGCTACTAGGACCGGAGGAAGCTCTGCCGGCACTGAACCAAGTGCGGGCACGTGCTAATGCCTCTCTCTATATAGGTGCCAATGCTATTACCAATCCAGACGTTTTTAGAGAGGTGCTCCGTGAGGAACGTTCCCGAGAGCTCTGTTTTGAAGCCTTGCGAAAAATGGACCTTATCCGTTGGGGGATATTTTCGGATACCATGTTCTGGTTGGGCATTGAAATCGCAGGAGAAGTGCCTGCGTCAAGGATTTACGCCCCCTATGCTGCGCAAAATGTATCGACACGTCATTTGCTGTATCCCATACCTACTTATGAATTGTCATTGAACAGATCATTGGAGCAAAATCCAAATTGGTAAAACTTAAATTGAAATAGGATGAAAAGGTTAATGAATAAAAGCATAGTCTTGATGGGTGTAGCTACCCTATTGTTGGCATGTTCCATGGAACAGTATGTGTTAGAGCCATCTTTTGAAGTGCAGGGTTACGAGGTCGAGCAGACGATTGATACCCTGGGCAACGAGGTGTATCAGGTATCGTTCCGGTTTACCGGTGACCCGGATATTATTAGTTTTTACTCCGGTCAAGTGGAGAACGAATACCAATACAAGGATGGCAGATTGGTGGATTATGATGATTTGAACTTATCGTTTGCTTCCAATGTCCAGTTTGGAAATCAGCAAAACCAGTTTTCGGTGCATGTATCCACGGATTTCAATGGGGAGGTCACTTTCGAGAATGTAACAGCAGCCGAATGGAAAGATATCACCGAAGGATTTGCTCTTGGCACGAATGCTACTTTTGTCAATTCTGGGGTCAAAAACATCAAAGAATACACAGAGGATGGAAAACCGTTGTATATCGCTTTCAGATATGTTTACCGACCCCTATCTGAGGCGGGGTCTGCTAATATCTGGCGTGTCAATAATTTCAATCTGTCGGGAGTTACGGCCATTGGCAATTTGACAATCGCCGATCAACAATCCGGGTCATGGTCTTTCGTGGACAACGCTATTGATCTTCCAGGTAGGTCGACGATAGAAGGCAATGGAAATATTATGTTGGCTAACGGCAATAACGGAGCAAGTGTACAAATACCTAATGAAGCCTGGTGTATTTCAAAGGCATTTGAACTCGGTGTCATTGATAACGGTCCGGATAGGGCCATCCCGATCAAACGGATCATCGATCCGCCACTCGTCACGTATAGGTACAATTATGCTGAACCTGGTGATTATGAAGTGGTTTTTGTAGCTAAAAATGTAACCGCAACAGAAGAAAAACAGGTGATCAAAACGGTTCAGATTAGTATTCCATGACGGTCGTATAATATGTTGTCTTGCACAGAAAATTAATATTGAATAGATAAGCATTAAATAGGTTCTTAACAAAACCAAATTAGTAGATATTAAAATCAAAAAATTATGAAAAGGTTAATGAACAAAAGTATTGTCCTGGTGAGTATGATCACTACTTTATGCTTCGCATGCTCTAAGGACCAGAATATACCAAACTTAGAACCAACACCGGAACCAGACCCAATTGAGAGGCCGAACGCAAATAATGAAGTGCCGGCACCCACTTTTGAGGTAGAAGGTTATAGTGTTGCACAGGTCACGGATGATCTGGGCAATCAGGTTTATCAGGTGTCGTTTCAGTTTCTGGGGGAATCGGACAATATTGGTTTTTACTCCGGTCAATTTGGGAACGATTATCAGTATCGTGAAGGAGATGGCAGGTTGGTAGATTACGATGAGATCAACCTTTTTTTCAAGACGCGTGTTAATTCCGGGAACCAGGCCAACCAATTCTCGGTACATGTCTCTACGGATTTTAATGGCGACTATACTTTTGATGGAGTGACAGGAGCCGAGTGGACGAATATAACCACGGGTTATAACTTAGCTACGGGAGAAACTTTTCGTGACTCAGGCTTGAAAAATATCAGGGAATACAAAGAGGACGGCAAGCCCCTGTATGTGGCATTCAAATATACTTACTTGCCAACGGCGGGAGCAGCCAGAATCTGGCGGGTCAGGGAGATCGGCCTGACGGGAACAACTGTTTTGGGGACTTCGACAATTTCGGATTACGTGTCTTCGGAATGGTCTTTCGTGGACAATGGTCTTGATTTGCCTGGTAGATCTACAATAGAGGGAGGGAACACCAACCCTGGAGGTATTATGCTGGCTAATGGTAATAACGGAGCAAATTCAGATAAACCCTGCGAAGCCTGGGCCGTTTCAAAGGCATTTGAGTTAGATGCTATTAACTATGGTAATGACAAAGCTATCTTCATCAAACGGATCGTGGATCCCCAGGTAACCACTTATCAGTACAATTATACGGAAGCGGGTAATTATGAGGTAGTTTTTGTCGCCACAAATATCGCCGGAGACGAAATAAAGGAAGTGATCAGAACGATTCAGGTTATTATCCCTTAAACTTTACTGTCCTTAGTGTTCAGCGAAGCGGTCACTAAGGCCGTCTAAATAAAAAAGAGTCTGGACACTCCGGGATATTAGCAAATCCGTAGACACCCTGCGGAAGTCTACGGGTAGGATGCTATAATACCGGAAATTAATATATAGTATATGAAAAAATTGAATATGATTATCTTTCTGAGCAGTTTAGTTTTACCCTTTTTATTTACACATTGTTCCGATAAACCATCTTTGGGGAAATCTAATTCTATCCGGGATAATTCTTCTACCACTACCGAGGTTTTCACCCATCCGGGGATCATCAACAGTGCAGCTACGCTGAATCGCGTCGAGAATATATCGATAGAAACCGAGACTTATTTAGGTCTGTTGTCTTTTATTGAAGAAAATCCTATTGCGGATAGTTATCCAGCTCAGGTTATAGTAGTGGCATCCGGAGCGACTCCTACGGAAGACCATATCCGTCGGGATGCTATCCTTGCCTATGCCTATGCGCTAAAGTGGGTGAAAACCGGCGCAGCCGAAGACGCACGGGGTGCGATAAGCATATTGAATGGCTGGGCAACAAACTTTGAAGTATATCTTGCAGAGCGTGGTACACCAACTGCGCAAATACAGTTGGAGGCGGCATGGGTAGCGCCTTCATTTGCCGCTGCGGCCGAAATCATCAGAAGATATCGGCAGACCACCGGTGCAGGTGCAGGATGGACAGCGAATGAAATTCAGGCTTTTTCCGATTTTCTGGTAAAGCTTGAAGACTATATCGATCCCATGATTACCGATATCAGGCAAAATGGCAGACGTATCAACAATTGGGGAGCTTCTGCAGGTTACGCGAAAATGGCCTTGGGTGTGTTTTTAGAATCTGAGGATAGTTATAAAGCCGGGAAAGACTTGATCCTGGATCTATTACCGCAAATCATTAAAGAAGATGGGGAAGTACTTGAACTCTGTTCCAGGGACTGCCACCATCCCCAGTATTCCATGAGCGCACTGACCTATGCGGCCGAAATCGCACAGGTACAGGGCGATGTTTCCATCTACCAAGCAAACAACAACCGGCTGGGAGTAGGTTGGGAATGGATGTATGCTGCCTTTTCGGGCAATGTGACGTGCCGAAACTGTTCAAATTCCCGTATTTTCCCTGCTGTGGAAATTGCAGCCAACTACTATCCATCTTTCGACATCAGGACACTCAACGAAAGTCAAAGACCTCACGTTTTAGCAGGACAAGGAAATACGTTTTTAGGGTTCACTACACTAAGTCATTTCGGCGATCAATGAACCGTACATATTACTATTAATTTTAAAAATGAGCAATAAATTGAGAGGGTATATAAAGATTTTGTTACTGGTTGGTATTGTGACGTCTTTTGAGTTGACTGCAAAAGAATGGAAAGGACAGTGGACGACAAAAGCGGGAAAGACACTGCATTACCATATTCATGTGAAAGATGGAGAAAAAGCATCCTCTGTGGCTTTTTACCTGACCAATCTTAAGATTAACAGAGTGGGAACTGATACGGACGAAGCCATACTTTCTGATTTGCTGGAGAGAGGATTTATGACCGTAAACCTTGATTGCAGCACCATAGCGGGAACCTCTCCGCAAATGGAGAAAGAACTTGCTGACTTCCATTTAGAAATGCCACAGTTATTGCAAAGCACAGTGCAGGATAAAGGACTGTTTAATCTAAATGACGTGTACTATCTGCCGGCAGGGTATAGTATAACTAAAAATCTTCCTTATTGGAATACATTAGAACATGGAGCCAACGGAACAGCTGAACATATTGTTAAAATGTATAATAGATACGCTGCCCAAAAGCACAAAGTCCCGAGAGTAAAAACTATTGATGAGATCAAAGGGAAAAAAGGGGAATCAATAGATTATAACATGCGTATGGAAATTGTCTATCCTACTGGTACATTAAGTACACATGTGCCGTTAATGGTAAATTTTTCTACCCAGTCTCAAAGAATGAGAATGTTCTCGGGAAATCCGGAGCGAATCATTTATCCACTTGGATTCTTATTATCCGGCTATGCCTGGGCGAATGTAGACCACGGTTTTGTCACCACTGCCCGGGATGAGTATTATGGCTTTATAAGGGGGGAATATTCTTTAGACAAATGGAATGGTCTGGCATCGTCGTCTGCGGCCATACGCTTTCTGCGCGCTAATGCGGTTAAATATAACCTGAATGAAAAGATAGGCGCTATGGGCATATCCAAAGCAGCGTATGCAGTGATGAGACTAGCAGATGCAGAACATGCTAACTTAACAGAGCTGGCTACTTTTGATGGATTTGAGAAAGGTTCCCCTTCTCCACAACCTTTTGCCGGAATATCCAGTAAAATTGATGTGGGGTATACTTCAGCAGGTTGGGATGCAGATTATAAATACATTACCAAAACCACAATTCCCTTGGCAATGTCTGCGGGTAAGTTTGATAAATTCAGAAAATGGGACTCTTTTCCGAAATTCATTTCCACATTTGAAGAAATGAATACAAATTATCTTGCGTTTTGGATGGAAGACATAGGACATACTTATCCTGTTGGGAAAGATTTTGCCTCGGGGCAAAGCCGTTATGTGCTATTAAAAAAGTTTTTTGATGCTCATTTGCAAAGCAGTAAAGAACTTGAAGTGCTATATATATTGCCCTCCGATGGAAATCAGCAGGTATTGAAAGACGGTTATAGCCATCATATTTCGCCAGAGGTAGCACCGCCGTCAAATATGGAAGGAGTATCGGTCTACAGTCCCATTACTATTCGCTTTTCAGATGGTCTGGCTTCATCTCGTGGAGGTATTTCTCCAAAAAATGTAAAAGTCGTCAATATGAAAACTCAGAAAGAAGTGAATGGTGATTGGCGGGGATATTTAAAAAATACCCGTTTTGAGTTTTTACCGGTATCTGCTTTAGAAGCCCAGACAGAATATATGATTACCGTGACATCGGGGATCAAAAGCCGTAATGGAAAGGTGCTACAAAAAGAAATAAAAAGTAGGTTCAAAACGAAGTAATAAATGATAGATAAATTAATAATTAAAAGGAGAAAAATAATGAAAATGATGATGAAAAAACAGATGATGGCTTTGCTTTTGGGAGTATGTGTGTCAACTGTATCGTATGCACAGGAATCAGTAAAAGTAGAAGGTGAAAGTTTAACCGAAAAAAGTGAAAAGGTTATCGTAAATAAAAGAAAAACAGGAGAGACAATAGTAGGTAATTTTGGTAAAGGCGAATGGATAAAACTGGAAAATATTGATTTTGGAAAAGACAAGCGCCGGATAAAGGTAAGAGCTGCCAGTGGCTCAAAGTCAAGAAAAGCCAGTATAGAAATCAGGCTGGACTCAAAAGACGGTGAGGTGATAGGCCGGATCAAAGTACCTGTTGAAGGTTGGAATACGTTCACGGAAGCAGACGCTGCCCTTTCAAAAGCGGTTTCAAATAAACATGATGTTTATCTGCTCTCTTTAAGTGGAGGTATCGTATTGGACTGGGTTGAGTTTATAAAATAGCATTTATGAAATATGTATTAAGGTTAACAATACCCGTATTATTCTTATTGGCTCTATCGGAAAATATCGCTGCTCAGGAATCATCATTTGTGAAGTTGAATCCTGATGGAACGCTTGCCTATACCGCCGATAGCAGAGGCAATATCATACCCGATTTCAGTGCAGTCGGATACCGTCGCAGCGATGTAGACCTGCCGGATGTCCCTATTGTAAAAACGGTAAGTCCAGTAGTAGGCGAAAGTAGTCAGCAGGTCATCCAGGCTGCCATTGATGAGGTATCCAAAAAATCTCTGGTAAATGGTTTCAGGGGAACAATTTTATTTAAAAAAGGAACCTATAACATACCTGGTACAATTTACGTAAGAGCCAGCGGAATAGTACTGCGGGGTGAAGGAGACGATCTTGCCGATGGCACCAAATGGGTAGCTACAGGAAAAGGACAGAGGACATTGCTGGAAATTTCTGGTTCAGGTTCCCGTTCAGAAACTACTGCCACAAGGGTGAAAATAACAGACGACTTCGTACCTGTTGGCGCTTTCTCTTTTAACGTATCCTCCACTTCGGGTTATAAAGTAGGAGATAATATTCTTTTGACCAGACCAGGTACCCATGCGTGGATACAGGATTTGAAAATGGATAAAATAGAGGGAGCTAAAGAAAGCGAGCAATGGACACCCAACCGGTACAATTTATATTATGAACGTGCCATCACAAAAATAGAGGGTAACAGAATCTATATAGACAACCCTATTGTGATGGAAATGGAAAGTAAGTATGGAGGAGGATATATTTCAAAGTACAGTTTTGCCGGGCGTATCTCTGATGTAGGAGTAGAATCGATATGTTTTGAATCTGAATACGCATATAATACCGATGAAGACCATGGCTGGGTAGCTGTAAAGTTCAGCGCAATAGAAAATGCCTGGGCCAGGAATATCACGTCCAGATATTTTGGATATGCATGCGTACATCTCAGTGGCAGCACCAAATATGTAACTGTGAAAGATTCAAAGTGTCTAGATGCAAAATCAAAAATAAGAGGAGGCAGAAGATATTCATTTAACATAGCGGGCAGGGCGCAGTTAAACCTTGTTACAGGCTGTTATACTACAGAAGGTCGGCATGACTATGTTACGGGAGGTAGAACCGCAGGGCCAAATGTCTTTCATAATTGTACGGCAGTAAATGCGCATAATGATATTGGGCCTCATCAACGTTGGGCAACGGGTACGCTATATGATAATGTTAAGACAGACAGCACCATCAATGTACAAGAGCGTCGCAGTGGCGGACATGGGTGGACGGGCGTAACACAGGTGTTATGGAACTGTACCGCCAGTAAGACTTCGGTGCAAAGCCCCTGGGTATCGGGCAAGAACTATGCAATTGCAGTAAAAGGAGAAAAATATCCCGGGCGTTACTATTCAGATCGACCAGACGGAGAATGGGAATTGCATAATCAGGCAGTTGTACCGCAATCTTTATATGAAGCACAGCTGAATGCAAGGAGAGTGAAAATCCGATTACAGAATACTGACTAAATAAAGTTGTACTGTCTTTATTGTTCAGCAAAGCGGTCACTAAGGATTCACAAATAAAATGGAGTCTGAAGCTCCAAAATATTAGAAAGTCCGTAGACACTCTACGGAAGTCTACGGACAATGGGTTAAAAGTTTGAAACGAATTAATAAAATGATAGATAGATTAATAATTAAAAAGAGAAAAATGATGAAAAAACAAATAGTTGCTTTGCTTTTTGGTGTATGTATGTCCACAGTGCTGTATGCACAGGAATCAGTAAGAGTAGAAGCTGAAAGTCTAACCGAAAAAAGTGAAAAAGTTACCATCAGCAAACGAAAGACAGGAGAAACAGCCATAGGAGGTTTTGATAAAGAGCAGTGGATAAAATTGGAAAATGTCGATTTCGGGCCAGGCAAAAGTCAGGTGAAAGTTAGGGCAGCCAGTGGAGCGCACTCCAAAAAAGCGGGTATTGAGATAAGGCTGGGTTCAAAAGACGGTGAAGTGATCGGTAAAGTCAAAGTACCAGTAGAAGGATGGGGTACTTTTAAAGAAATTGACGCAGCACTTTCGAAAGAAGTGTCGGAGAAAAGTGATATTTATATCATTTCTCAAAGCGGAGGGGTGATATTGGACTGGGTTGAGTTTATAAAATAGCCGCTATCGTGAAGAAAATAATCATACTACTATCTATTCTATTTTATGCACTTTTTTCAAATGCGCAACAGAGCCAACGTCTGGTAAAAGATTGGGAGTTTATTCGGCAGGATTTAGGCAGTATATGGGAAGCTATAAGGCGTGTGCCGGCTGGTGGCGCAGAAAGTGTTCCATTATGGCAGAATATAACGCTTCCACATTCCTACAATGCGATTGACGCCGTCGATCCTGATGTGAATTATTATCAAGGTGCGGGATGGTACCGCATTTTGTTGGACATCGATAATCCATACCAGAATGGAAATACGTTACTGTATTTTGAAGGTGCAGGGCAAAAAACAACAGTCTATGTCTACGACCAGCAAGTCGGTAGCCACACGGGCGGATACGATGAGTGGACAGTAGACATTACCAAAGCTGTGGCAGAATTTAAGCAGAAAGATGTTTACAACGGACGATTTAAAAATAAGATTCCGATCGTTGTCCGTACGGACAATACACGAGATACCGAGATGATGCCTTCCGACCTTTCTGATTTTAATGTCTACGGTGGTTTATACCGACATGTCAATCTGCTGTATACCCCTCAGCTGGCCGTAGAAAAGCTGTTTGTAAAAGCTGAAGCAGATTTAGCAAAAAAACAGGGAAGCATAACCGTAAAACCACGTTTTTACAATCCTGTGAAACTAACAACCGTTAGAGGCGTACTTAAAGTTTACGATCCTTCGGGTAAGCTGGTAGCAGAAAAAGAATCTGAGAACAAGGATATCATCAGTGATGCGGCATTTTGGACTATTTCCATAAATAATCCTGACCTATGGTCACCGGATAATCCTGCCTTATACAGAGCGGAAGCAATTTTCAAAACAAATGACGGAGAAGTTGCCCATACAGAGAAATTCGGTTTTCGTGACTTTAAGTTTGTGGAAAAAGGTCCTTTCATACTAAACGGAGAACGCCTATTGCTAAAAGGAACGCACCGGCACGAAGACCATGCCGGAGTAGCCGCTGCCATGACCGATGAGATGATCCGTGAAGAAATGGTGATGATGAAGAACATGGGCGTCAATTTCATTCGTTTAGGGCACTATCAACAATCCAGACAGGTGTTAAATTTGTGTGACAGTCTGGGGATTTTGGTTTGGGAAGAAATTCCGTGGTGCCGGGGAGGTTTGGGAGGTCGGGTATATCAGGAACAGGGAAAGCGTATGCTGGCCAATATGATAGAGCAGCATTACAACCATCCGTCAGTTATTATTTGGGGATTGGGAAATGAAAATGACTGGCCCAATGATTTTCCGGAGTTCGACAAGGAAAAAATACGAACTTACATGAAAGAACTTCATGATCTGTCACATCAACTGGACCCGTCACGGAAAACTGCCATCCGCCGTTGTAATTTTTGTAAAGATATCGTAGACGTATACTCCCCGTCGATATGGGCGGGATGGTACAGAGGAGTTTACAGTGAATACAAAGACGTATCCGCCAAGGAAATGCAAAAAGTCAACCATTTTCTGCATGTAGAATGGGGTGCAGACAGTCATGCCGGGCGCCATGCAGAAAACCCCGATGATGTGCTTGCGGCTATAAAAACCGGTGACGGAGGGGATGAACGGGCAGGAGATGCTACTTTTTACGGTGGTCAGAGCAGAGTGTCCAAGGACGGCGACTGGAGCGAGACTTATCAGTGTAATCTGATAGACTGGCATTTGAAAGAACAGGAAAATATGCCTTGGCTAACAGGCACGGCGTACTGGCCTTTCAAAGATTTCTCTACACCGTTGAGGCCAGAAAATCCGGTGCCTTATGTCAACCAGAAGGGAGTTATAGAGCGAGATTTTACGCCCAAATCAGCTTATTATGTATTTCAGTCGTATTGGACAGAAGAGCCCATGATCCACATCTACGGACACAACTGGCCTATACGCTGGGGCAATGCAGGAGAAGAAAAGATGGTCAAGGTCTATTCAAACTGTCCCGAAGCAGAATTGATCCTTAACGGTAAAAACTACGGCCGCAAAAAACGGAACAGTCAGGATTTTCCGGCGGCCGGTTTGCGCTGGAATCTAGTGTTCAACGAAGGGATGAACGAAATACAGGTAAAAGGCTATAAAGGAAAAACAATCGTGACCGATACCATACGCTTTGCGTACGAAACCCGAAAATGGAATAAACCCGCTACCATCCAAGCGGTAAAAACGGTGCAGCAAAACGGAAATGTGAAAGTCGATGTACAACTGGTTGATGAAAACGGTGTGCCCTGTCTTGATGCGGCCAACTATTTTGAATACGATCTTGCCGGTGATGGAGAATTGATGAAAAATCAGGGTACATCTACAGCGTCATCAAAAGTACAGGCATTTAACGGAAGAGGAAGTATCAGTGTGAAAACCAACTCCAGCAAAAGCACACTTTACGTGAAAAGCCCAGGATTAAAAACCGTTGTGGTAGAAATTTAAAAAAAGCGATAGAAGTGGTGATGCTGATGGAGTTATGAATAGGCATCGCTCCTATAACTTACGTCACTGTCATAACTTTTTAAATACTAAGATGAAAAAGATAATAATAGCTATAATAATAGGATTTTGCCCGTTCTTTTTGTCGGCACAAATAAAGTTGACCAATAAAGCAATAGACATTTATTTGTGTATTGGACAATCTAATATGGCAGGCATGAGCCCTATAGAAGATATTGATAGAGGGCCATTCGACAATACACTTGTTTTTAACGATAAAAATGAATGGGAGCAGGCATCTTGCGATACAGAGACGCTAAACAAATATTCAACGGTCAAAAAACCGCATTTGCAGGAATTGGGCGTGTCTTTTGCCTTTGCAAAGAAAATAGAATCGCAGACCCGCAATCTTATCGGCATTGTTGCTAATGCCCGTAGCGGAACACGGATGGAATGGTGGCAGAAAGGTTACGAAGGGGAAAATGACAGCAATCTGTACGAAGAAGCTGTGAAACAGGCCAAAGCTGCTTTGGCAGCCAATCCAAAGAGTATTTTAAAAGCTATTCTGTGGCATCAGGGTGAAGGGGACAACTCCTCGCCAAATAAAGAACTGTACATGGAACGTTTGAAGAAACTGGTCGATGATTTAAGAACAGATCTGGAGGCACCGGATGTTCTTTTCATAGCAGGAGAAGTAGGAAAGTGGAAAGGAAGAGGAAAGGGGATTAATCCAGTCATCAGACAGATATCAGATCATATATCTCATGCATATTGGGTAAGCTCTGATGGCTTGACTTCGATGAATATTGCCAAGAACAACCCGCATTTTGGATCTGCTGATATGAGAGCATTAGGAAGTCGTTATGCAGACAAAGTACTCGAAATTATTTACAAGAAACCTGCCGGTGGCATTACTTTTTATAACGAGGCAGCATTTAAAGGACGTTCTGTCCAGCTCAAAGCCGGAAAATACCCGATTTCATGGTTGGAGAAAATGGGTATAAAACCTGAAGAAATAGTTTCGGTAAAACTGGATCAAGGATACAAGGCAGATTTTTTGTCGGATAAAAAGACCGTATGCAAATTGGTGGGGAATAAGGATGGGTTTAGCGCTTCTTTTGATACAGTAATCATTAAATACAATGAGTAATATGAGAAAATTGACTTTGTTGTTTATCGTAACGATCATACCTTCTACCAGTGAGCAACCGGAAAGAGATATTTTGAAAAACCATTTTTACCCGGATAACAGCACTACCATGTCGTCGATTACGATCCCAAAACCGGGGAAATACACGGTAAATACACCCATCAAGGCTATAGCAAAGAATCGGTGTGGATCAGTTATTGGTATATATCGATTATTATTTTTTGGAAGCGTTGCTTAAAGAAAAGCTGATTGGAGAAACAGGTTTAGAGTGAAATAAACAGATAAACATTTTTAAACAGTAATTAAGCACACTATACATGAAAGCACTTAAATTTATTCTATTGCTTTGCCTTTTGCAAAGTACTGTACTACATGCACAAAAAACGTATAACATTGCAGAGTATGGAGCCGTCGCAGACGGCAAAACTTTAAACACCAAAGCTATACAGGCCGCTATTGATGATTGCTTTAAAGCAGGAGGAGGCCAGGTCGTCATCCCCAATGGGATATTCATGTCCGGGACGATAAAGTTGAAGAGTAACGTGACCATTTATTTAGAACCTTCTGCCGTATTAAAAGGTAGTCCTGAATACGATCATTACGAATGGGAACCCTACGATATGGGGCCAAAACATAAGCGCAGAGCCTTAATCTCAGGACGTGAAGTCAGTAATGTCGCTATTACCGGACAAGGCACCATAGATGGCAACGGTGGTCATAAAAATTTTCAGGGCAAAAATCCGTATGGCGGTATAGGTGGCGGAGTGAGGCCATTTCCCATTTCTATCTCCAAATCCACCAACGTTAAACTAAAAGATTTTAAAATGATGGATGGCGCCTTTTGGAATATCAAAATCGATGGGTGTGAAGACGTGGTAGTCGACGGCCTTACTATTGACAGCCGGATCGTGGCCAATAATGACGGTATCGATATCGTAGACTGTTCGTACGTACGTATATCCAATTGCTTTGTCCGCACAGGCGATGACGGCATCTGTATCAAAAGTAACCGTGAAAGAGGAGTAAGATTTGTGACCGTAACAAATTGTATCGTAACTAGCTATTCAAATGCCCTAAAATTGGGGGCAGTAAGTAAGGGCGGTTTTGAAAATATGACTTTCTCAAATTGTACGTTGTTTGATACCCGGCTCTCGGGTATAGCGATAGAAATTGTGGATGGAGGATATGCAGATCGTATCATCTTTAGCAACATTACCATGCACAACGTCAATGGTTCTATTTTCATAAAGGCGGATAACAGACAGAAGGACAAATTTGCACAGATAAGAAATGTCATAATATCCAATATTATCGCCGATGGTATAGGAAAATGGAAAGCCGACAAAAGTGAAGCCTATACCAAAAAAGAATTTGACGAGCGTATCGGAATGATCATATCGGGCAATGAAAAATGTTTAGTAGAAAACATTACCCTTAGCAATATTCACCTGCAATTTGCTGGTGGTGGCCATGCGGAACACGCAAGCACAACATTGATCGATAAACAGGCCAATAAGTATCCCGACTACCACAGTTGGGGAATCACACCGGCGTACGGCATTAACTGTAATTATGTGAATAATATCAGATTTAAAGATATAGTGGTCGATGCATCAAACAAAGATGCCCGGCCAGCATTCTATCTTGAAAATACCCAAGGTATTGTATTGGAAGGCATAACCGCTAAAGTGGATAACGAAGCAAAATCGTATATTCGTTTCAGGAATACAGATAAGGTATCTATACTTAATTCTAATCCCACAGGCAGCCGTGTCCCTTTTTGTGCTTTCGAAGGAACAGCTAAAAATGTGGTCATCATGGGAAATAACTTAAGCAATATTAAAGATATTTATATCAAG